>ERZ1292633.5277-Hain-H41-02um-R1-5277-length-11711-cov-18_pt1 | contig 11711 bp, 13 predicted proteins | sample MGYA00564406_ERZ1292633 | MGnify/ENA primary metagenome ERZ1292633 (study PRJEB36523, sample SAMEA6512639) | groundwater metagenome | collected 2019-01-08 | study: AquaDiva: Metagenomics assemblies of 32 groundwater samples
TTCGATCATTCCATGCGGCGCATCGTAGGTGAACGAGTCGCTGAGAGATACTAGGTAAAGTCTAGTGAATCCCTGATTTATTCCCTAATGCGGGCTAGACAGGCCTGGAGCGGACATAATGCGTATGGATCAGGAGGTTCTGCCGATTAGGCACACCGACCTTGTCGAAAATGTTCGTCATGTGATGCCGGACCGTGCTGTCACTAATCGACAACTGGTAAGCGATCTCTTTGTTCGAAAGGCCCTGTCCTACCAATCGGATAATCTCGTGTTCCCGCTCGGTCACGGCGTCGAACCACGCCGGCGGTGGTGCATCGGTGTCACTCTTCTTCTTGACGGGAGGGCTGAGGCCCAGCTCCACGGCGCCATCCCGTTCTCCAAAGGCCTGGGGCGGGGCGGGGGCATACAGCGCCTCAATCACTGCCGGCATGACGGTGGGCGGTTGAACTGTGAGGATGATGCCGTCGACGCCGGAGGCAAACGCCTCGCGCGTGCGGGCCTGGTCCTCTAATCCGCATAACAACACGATCTTACTGGTCGGGGCGGACTCCCGAATCTGCTTGATGGTGCCGATGGCATCGGGTGTGGTCTCCAGATCCAGGATGACTACGTCTGGTCTGGTTCCAGTGGGGAATTCATCCGGGATCCTCCACTGGTACGGGGGCACGACCATCTGGACGGTCGCGCGGCCCTCGAGCATTTTCTGTAGACCCAACCACACGAGGCATTGACGGCTCAGAATCACGATCATGAGGGATGGACTCGCAGCGCTGGTGTCGGTCATGCCATATCCTTCATCAAGACGGAGCACTGGGCGGGCTAGGGAGCTCCTGCTATGGGTTCGAGGGTAGGTCGTTCGGCAGAAAACGACTCAGACGGCGCACGAAGGATCACATGGAACATGACGCCCCTCCAGCGATGGCCACGGAGTCGGTCCCGGAGGGGCCGCCGCGACCGGGACGGCGCGATGGGCCTGCACCCGATAGGTTCTGTCGCCATCCACCGTCACACGAACCTGCCCGGCTCGACTCAAGTAATCGATCGCGATGAACACTTGGTTCCACGTCAGCTCCGGACAGAGGGTCCTCACCTCTTCCATGGGACATTCGGTACCGAGCTGCTCCAACGCACGGTGCACGCGCACAATGATCGCCGCGAGGACCATAGGACACCCCTCTTCTTGTGACGTCCACATTCCAGCGCATCATAGGTGAACGAATTGCGGTGGCATACTAGGCGAAGCCTAGGTGCGCGGATGAGATATTACTGGAATGAGTGTACCGAACGATGTTGGTGACGAATGATGAGGATGTTCAGAGACTCACTAAGCCCTCACTGACGGCATACTTGGTGAGCTCGGCAACCGAATGGAGATCCAGCTCCTTCATGAGCCGGGTCCGATGGAATTCCACGGTCTTGATGGAGATGTGCAACATGGAGGCAATCGACCTGGTGCTTTTCCCCTCCGCGAGAAGTTGCAGCACTTCCCGCTGGCGTGGCGTGAGGGCGGTCGCGGGACGTTTACAGGCAGGATCTCCTGGTTGACGGGGCCTCGCCCCCATCATCATATCCTTAGTCACCGACGGCGTCATGTAGTGCTGCCCCCTCAGGACCGTCTGAATGGCCAGCTTGAGCTCCGCCGTCGCGGACTGTTTGACCAAATACCCGACTGCCCCAGCCTTAAAGGCCTCAGTCACATAGGTGGGGGTGGTGTGCATGGTCAAGAAAATCAGTTTACTGTCCGGCACCAGTTTCGTAAGTTGTCTCGCCGCGTCCAGGCCATTGAGCAGCGGCATGGATATGTCCATGAGAATAAGGTCCGGCCGCAGCTTTTTCGCCTCCTCGACCAAGGCTCGCCCATCTTCGACCGCGCCGACCACGTCCCCTTCCTCCTCAACCAGTCTTCGAAGACCGGCCAGCACGAGCGAATGGTCATCCGCCATGAGGATGCGAGGACGAGTCACGGTGTCTGCTCCTGAAATGGAATCCAGGCACAGACCTTGGTCCCATCCGCCGACCTGGAATGGATGTTGAGGAATCCGTTCAGCAACCGCAACCGCTCCCGCATACTGGTCAAGCCCAGTCCCTTCTGGTGACTGCTCTTGTCGTTCGCGTCGAATCCCTTGCCGTTATCGATCACGGAAAGGCCGACCCCTTTCGACGACTCACTCAGCTTGACCAACACCTCTGTGGCCTTCGCATGCTTCACAATATTCTGCAGACTCTCCTGGAACACGCGAAAGAGACAGGTAGACCAATCAAGCGGGATCGCACCGGGAAAGTTTTTTGCCTTCAAGGTGATACGAAGCCCTGTCCGCTCAATCGCCTTGTGGATATGGTCCTCGATGGTCGCCTGCAGCCCCACATGTCGCAGCAAAGACGGATGCAGCCGGTAGGCTAAGTTGTGAAGATCGTCGGAGAGCTGCTTCAGTTCTTCTCGAACCGGCTCCAAGGCCTTGCCGATCAACTCAGGCAAGAGGGGCGGATGCCGTTGGAGTGACGCCACGTCGAGCACCAGTGCGGCCAGCCGCTGGCTGAAGTCATCATGCAGATCGCGCGCGATCCGCTGGCGTTCGTTGTCCTGAGCCGTGAGGAGCTTTGACGTCAGGTCTTGGAGTTCTGCTTGTGAACGCTGTAACTCAAGCTGCTGCTGACGGAGTGCTTCCTCCACCTGCATGCGGCGGCTGATGTCAATCTGAAATCCAATCATTTCCTGTGGAGCACCGGCTTCATTTCGAACGACTCGCACTTCGTCGAGCAGCCAGCGATAGGTTCCATCTTTGCGGAGAAATCGGTATTCGTGCACGTGCCGGTCGGAGTCGAAGATATTGGAAAGATCCGCCACAATGCCCGAGCGATCGTCGGGATGAATATGATTGACCCAGAACTCAGAATTGGCGGTGAAGTCCTCCGGCCTGTAGCCGAGCTGCTCGACGACGTTTTCACTGATGAATGTCACGCCATAGTCACCGGTCACCTTACACGAATAGATCACCACGGGTGTGGACCTCAGCAACATGCGCTGGCGCGCTTCGACCATACGCAGAGAATCTTCCGTCCGCTTGCGCTCCGTGATCTCCGTCTGCAGACGCTCGTTCGACCGCATGAGTTCGGCCGTCCGTTCGGCTACGCGATGCTCCAGTTCATCGTGGACCCGGCGTAGCGTCTCCTCCGCCTTCTTCCGCTCGGTGATATCGTTACCGATCGTCATCAAGCAGCGTTGTCCTCCTAGAGTGATGACTTCCGATGAGATAAGAAATTGACGCAGGTCTCCGCTCTTCACCCGCATCGAGAGTTCGTGATTGCGGATGGCCCCTTCGGCTCTCAGCCGATCGATCAACCGGGTCCGCTCTTGAGGATCAGGCCAAATCCCCAGCATCAACGTCGTTTGCCCTATCACTTCGTCACGTCGAAACCCAAAGATCTCCAAGCAGGCATCGTTGACTTCAAGACAGCGCCCCGTTTCCAGCTCGGTGATGCCGATCGGATGGGGACTCGAACGGAAGGCCTTGGCAAACAGCTCTGCTTCAGCCGACGAGACTGCGCTACGCTCTGGAGGATCGATAGTGCCCGGCCTGTGCCGTGGTGACGTTCTCTTGGCTGAAGATTTCTTCTTGATCGTTTTCGGTGGCATAGCAGAGGCCGCAATTCTAGGCCCCCATGTGCAAGCCAAGCAAGAGCAGAGAGCCGCCGAACGGCTGGATCAGTACGGCTCCAGTAAGATCGCACGCATGACTAGGACAACGCCTAGTGTCGGAAGATCCACGACAGTGTTGTCGCCTGATGCACCAGTCTCTTCCGTAGGATTGAGGAGTTTGTCATCACCGCGCTGCTGAGCACCCCTCCTCCTTACCAACGCTTACCAACGAAGACAGCGCAGGGCATGTACGACGACTGCTCACTTCGATGATAATGAATTGTTATCCAAGTCGTTGCGTCATTGCGATCGCTGCAGCTCCGCCAATTCCCGCAAGAGCGCCCGCTCGCGATCCGATAGATCGGCCGGTGTCCGCACTTCCACCACGACAAAGAGGTCGCCCTTTCCTTTCTCTCCGACTTTGGGCATCCCCTTCCCATTCAGTCGAAGTGCCGTGCCGCTTTGCGTCCCGGCTGGAACCGCAACTTGGAGTGTCTCTCCCCCTAACCCCGTCACGTGCAATGTTCTACCTAATGCCGCATCAGGGAAGGTTAGCGATTGAACGAGATACAGATCATCGCCGTGGCGCTCGAAGATGGGATGGCATCGGACATGTGGATGAATCAGAAGATCCCCTGGTGGCCCGCCATTCGCGTTTGCTTCTCCCTGGCCCGGCAAACGAATGATCATGCCGTCATCGATTCCCGGCGGAACCTTCACTTTCAACCGGTGCGGGAGAAATCGATAGCCACTGCCCTGACAGATCGGACAGGGAAACTCCACGATCTGCCCCCGTCCCTGGCAACGCGCGCAGGTCGTCACCGTCACGAGCCGCACGTCTTTCCTCATCTTCACGTCCTGCTTCTGTCCGGTGCCTCGACAATCGGGACAGGACAACGGTTTCGTGCCGGCCTTGGCCCCGCTCCCTCCACAATCCGTACATTTCTCTGATCGCGCGAGATGGATCTCCTTGTCCCCTCCACGGGCTGCTTCTTCCAGCGTGAGTTCCACATCGTAGCTTAGATCCACCCCCCTCGCCGCACCAGCTCCCGGCCTCATGCGCCGCCCAAAGAAATCTCCAAACATGCCTGGCAGATCGCCGAAGCGACCACCGAAGAAGTCTCCAAACTGGAAATCCCGCATGAGGTCGTCTGCCGACCAGCGTTCACTCACACCGGCATGACCCGTCGTATCGTATTCTTTTCGTTTCGTGTCATCGGAAAGCACGGCGTATGCTTCCGCGAGCTCGCGGAACTTCGCCGCCGCGTCGGGATCCTTGTTCTTGTCCGGATGGTATTGCAGCGCCATCTGCCGATAGGCGTGCTTAATCTGATCACGGGTGGCGGTCCGATCCACACCCAGCACTTCGTAGTAGTCCCTCTTCGTGTCGACGCTAGGCACTGAATGGCTCCTCAGCCCCTTAGAAACACATCATGATCCACCGCGACAACCACCAGCAACGCTCGCGGGCAGTGTGGACTCCGTCATCCATTCTGAGGGTAACGCGAACCGTCGATGGCACACACAATCTTCATGCTGTGACCTCGGTCTTGATGTCATCTTCTCCCCGCTCCATATGGGCTCCCCTGCGGAGGACCCCAATAGGGCCCCCAGTACGGTCCCCAATAGACGCCGAAGTACGGAAAGGGATGGAACCAGTAGGCCGGCAGCTTGGGTGGCCAAATCGTCAGTGACGCGATATCAACCGTTGGATAGGCATAACCAACCTCGTCTAACAGTAATGTCGTCGAACCTGTCACCTCGCCCACGACCGTCACTCGTGTCCCGGTAGGAATCGTCGCTGGATCGAGAAACTCTTTGTGGAACGCGAGAAAGCGTCCGTGGGAATCTATCAGTCGACCCTGTGGTTCTTGATCGCTCGCGAGCGGGAGTTGGAGAATTTCGATTCGCGTGCCGTCTTGGGTGAGCTTGACTGACGGCACAATCCCCCCGGCCACGATGAACTTACCTTTATACGAGAGCGGTGAGGCGCTCACCTGCTGAAACGAAACATTCCGCTCGATTTTCCCCTCAAGGTCTGGAGGCACAACCGGCACGCCGGCGCATCCGGCAATACAGATACTCGCCACAACAGCCATAAGCGGTTGGATGTAGCTTGTCCCATCCTGAGAGGCCATGCCATGGTGTTCAGCAAGACGAGTGCCCCAGGACGCACGAGAGAATGTGAATGAAACCTCGTCTGTCTTCAGAGGAAGTTGGAGGATCGGTTTCCCACAATGGACAGCCCGACGGAGGAACTGAGGGAAATTGCCACAGTGTACGACCACGACTGCGGCGTGAAGGGACAGCTGCGTTTCGCATCAATGCAGCGCAGAGCTGCGACTTGGATCCTGAAAAAGCCAACCGCTACCCAACGACGCGATGGGCCGTCTTCTTGAAGCCTCTTGAGGTCGTGAGCGTGACAATCATGGCCAGCGCGGCGCCGCCAAAGGCTGATGCCATGTCCTTCTGCGCATCCCACTCGTCTCCCTGCGTGCCGAGATACGCGCTGCCGAGTTCTGGGCTCACGAAAGCCGCCACGACGGATTCGATGATTTCGAACAGGCCGCTTTGAGCGAGTATCAAGCTGGCCGGCAGATAGTAGGACCATACTCCCCGCACGCCGGCCAGGCGTATGAGCGCCTCCCGCACCGGATAAGCCAATAACGCCCCGTAGGTGAAGTGGACGAGGCGATCAAAGGGATTGCGGCTCAACGAAAACAAGTCTTTGAGCCAAAATCCGAAGGGCACCTCGGCATAGGTATAGTGCGCGCCCACGGCATGGAGCGTCATGAAGAATGCAATAAGGCCATAGGACACATCTGAAAACTGAAACTGCCGGTAGGTCAGAACCAGCAGAACCACCAAGGCGAAAGCCAGCAGATTCTCAAGGAGCCAATCCCTTCGATTCACCGGCGCGATGGCCAGCCAGGTCCAGAGCAGTCCGTAGCAGAGGAGGAGTGCGGAGGCAAGATGAGAGCTTCTCGACTCTGCCCAGCTCAGGTCTGAGCGTTCGACCATCATCTCACATGGATGAATCGACGACGACCGGCTGGGCCTGGGACGGCAGGTGCGCCCCTCGAACCACGCGGACGACCGCAAGGATTGTCACGCAGAGCAAGGCTCCGTAGAGCGCCGCGGCGATGTCTTTCTGGGCATCCCAGACATCTCCCTGAGATCCCAAATAGGTGATGCCCAACTCCGGATGGACGGTGCTCGCCACCCATGATTCGATAATCTCCCAGAGTCCGCTCAATCCCAAGACGGTCATGACCGGCAAGTAGTACAGCAACCAACCCCGTACCCCCGCGCCAAGACGAAACAACTCTTCCATCGGATAGGCCAGCAAGAAGCCGAAGCTGAAGTGGACGATCCGGTCGAAATGGTTCCGCCCGAGATGGAACACCTGTTCCATCCACATGCCGACCGGGACTTGAGCGTACGTGTAATGCGCGCCGATGGCATGCAGGGTGAGGAAAAGCGTGATGAGCGTATAGGAGGTATGGGACAGCGGAAAAACACGATGGGTCGCGAACAACGCCACAACGAAAGCGGCCGGTAGAATACTCGAGAGCATCCAGAACTGTGGATCGGCCGGCGACTGTGCCGTCCAGATCGAGAGGGCCACGTACCAGAGCACCAATCCAATCAACAGAAACTTGTCACGAGACAGCATCGATTCTCCTTGGCAACCGATTCAACGGATCAGAGAAGCAGCATAATGGGAGTCGAGGGGCTTTTATACTCTACGGGATGGTCGGCTCGCTTGCAACCGGGCTGATGGTGAGCCCCATCGGTCTTAGCAGGATGCGGAAAAAGACCGCCAGCGGCGTTTCCTGCCTCGTCGCAGCGCTTCGCGCAGGCAGGTCACATCGCTCAGAGGCTCACCGTACGGCCTGGGCAAACGCCTGTTCATACAGGCGATGGGTGGGCGGGTGAAAACTATCTACGATTCGCCTCTTCGCTCGCTGCGGCCTTGCCTGTGGAGAGGTGCGTCTTGGCGCGCCGAGGTCGGGCGGGTGAGAAGAGCGGCCTTTTTGCGCATCCTGCATGGCTGTTCAGCGTTGTCCCCAACCTCGATCTCTGCGACGGCTACAGAGGTCACAATGAGTTTTTCCGCAACCTGCTATAAGCCGGTCCTACCGATGGCGGTTCGCGTAATGAGTGAGCAAACCATCCAGATCACGTACCTCGATGACCCGCTCAGCCTGGATAGAGACGGTGAGGACGTCCCTCGTTTCAGCGTTGTTGACCGTCGGGAATGGCGGGACTTCGACTCCCGCGATCCTGGGTCTCGGAGGCTGACAGAGCGTCAGACTGGACGCCCCTAGGATAATGGCGCACAACCCAATCGTGAATCGAAAACTCATGCGCTTCGCCCTCCAATAGCCACTAGTCGATCTTCACTGGGATGGATTTCTTCTTCGCTTCTTCGGTCTTCGGTCTTCGGCATCCGGATTTCCAGCACACCGTCCTTGAAGGAGGCCTTGATCTCGCCACTCTTCACTTCGCAGGGCAGAGCCACGCTGCGTAAGAACGACCCGTAGGATCGCTCGCGCCGATAGTAGTCGTCCTCTTTGACTTCTTTGTCCTCTTTCTTCTCGCCTTTGATCGTCAGCGTTTCCCCTGCGAGGTTGACTTCCACTTCTTCCTTCTTCATTCCGGGGAGTTCGGCTTTGACCACAACCGTGTCTTTGTCCTCGTAGACATCGAGCGAGGGCATACGGATCGACAGCGGTTTTATCGGCAACCAGCGATCGCGTCCGAACAGACTGGGGAACGGAGGACGCCACATATCACCCATCACTCGCTCCAGCCAATGCTCGAACTCTTCTCCGCGCGACACGACGTCACCGGATTTCTTCGTGGCAACGGCTTTTTCTTCTGCGGCTGCTTTTGTCATGACACTCCTCCTCGTCGGGTTATGGTGTATCGTTATTCCCTGGTCACGCGGGCGTCACACCGCCTTCTTCACGTCTGTTTCCCATCGGCTACCTTTTCGTCAGCCCTGGCAGCACGACCCCCTCATTGACGAACCTCTATATGATTCACGACCTTATCGACTCCAAAGACGTACCAGGCGTCGAACTCCGCCATTTCCTTCTGCGGCACGGAAGGTACATCTCCTTCCAGCCTCACGATTGACCGCTGGGCGGCGACGTGAATACGGTCAGCGTTTACAAACGGATCTTTCTTCAACACGATGCGCACCGCTTTGGCCATCTCTTCATCCGAATCCGGCTGCTCCGGGACGACCTCCATCCCGTTGATGACGTCACGACTCCCTGGCACCCACCAGGCCAACACCCCGGCCAACCGCTTCTGCGTCAGTCCGGTCACATGGTCGTCGAGCAACACAACTCCCTCGTTTACGGAAACTCGGATCGATCCACGGGGCTCGTCGGTGACTTCTCGGATAGTTTCCAGATGCCCCTTGCGAATTACTCGGATGGAACAATTCATGAGGGTGGTTTCCTGGAGCAGCGCATCTCGTATCGCATCCAAGATGGCTCCATCTCCCATGCTGGTCGCCGGAGTGACATGGAGGCGGTCGACAATGCCAGTGACACCGTGCACCGCGATTGCCAACTCCAGACTGAGCTTTTTCGCCGCGATATGTTCTACTTCGCCTTCCAGGGTGAGAACCCCTTCGCCAAATTCCATCTCGACAGGAAACTTGTGCAAGTTAATGCGCGGCTCCCGCTCCAGAGCGGCGCGTACTTCTTTCAGAATCCGATCCCGTTCTGATACAGCCATTCTCTTCATGGGAGATTGTCGAACAAGCGTCTCGGCACTCCTTCCCCCTACAGCAATGGCAATGCCATGCACATGAGTATCGCGAAGTCATTGATGTTCAGGCCTGAGGCATGACGGCCCGCTAGCCAAGAAATTTCAGAACAGTGAAACAATGGGGACTAATTCCCCACACAGATCTTTCCTGCTGCCGCAGAACGCCACGCTTTGGTTGATTGACTCTGATCGACTCTTAGAAGAAGCGGCCTGCTGATTCAGCGCCAGCTTACGGCACGCATGGTGCATTGGATGCACTGTAAGTGGTTGAAGGGGCGTGGTATGTCGTGATTTCTCCCCTCTTAGGCATTCGCGATCTTACCTTTAGGGTGAGCGATCAGAAGATTCTTGATCGACTCGACCTCACGATCCAGCCTAGAGAAATCCATGCTCTCCTCGGAGCGAACGGCTCCGGTAAGACCACCCTGGCCTATCTCCTCATGGGTTGTGACGGGTATGTGCCGGCGGCGGGAACTGTGACGTTCGAAGGCGCGGACCTTCTCTCGCTCAAGATGCATGAACGGGCAAAACTAGGCTTGACTCTTGCCTGGCAAGAGCCAGCTCGGTTCGAAGGCATCACAGTCCGCGAGTACCTGACCTTAGGCCGCTCCAACAGCAATCCAGAACCAATGCTCGTACAAGTCGGTCTAGACCCTGACCGTTACTTGGATCGGCGGGTTGATAAAGCCCTCAGCGGAGGGGAACGTCATCGCATCGAGCTGGCGTCCGTGCTGTCGATCGAGCCGACGCTGGCGATTCTCGATGAGCCTGCCGCCGGCATCGACATGCTCTCCATCAACCACATTATCAACGTCATCCGCACGATCAAGGAGAACGGTGGAGCGGTCTTGCTCATCACGCATCAGGAAGAGGTCGCTGCGATCGCAGACTCAGCATCCCAATTGTGCAACGGGCGGATCATTTTTTCCGGCGATCCTGCCCATGTCATTCAACACTTCCGCGGGAGGACTTGCGTCCGTTGCGATGGAGAGGTCTACGGCTATGTCCGAACTTGAGGAACTCACCCGTGTCTTGCCGATGGTCGGAGCGGAGTCGACGATCCTGGATGATGAGAGGATCGCGCATGTCGTCGGACAAGGCCATCACATCCTCAGCCGCCGGTCTGTGCCTGGTCTCCGTCTGGATCTGGAAGAAACCCCCGAGGCCATCGTCGGAAAGATGACCATTCAAGCTGGTGTGACTATCGCGCAACCCATCCATATGTGTTTCGGCCTGGCCCATCCGACCGGCAGTCAACGCATTCAGATCGACGTCTTCGTGGAAGAGAGGGCGACTGCGCGCGTGCTCTCCCATTGCCTCTTCCCCGTCGCCACCGAGGCAGAGCATCGCATGCAGGCCATGATCGACATTGGACCCGGCGCGTCGCTGACCTATACAGAAGGCCATTATCACGGTCCTCACGGCGGCATGCTGGTCATACCCCATGCGACAGTGAAGATCGGGAAAGGGGCGCGGTATTTTTCCGACTTCTCGTTGCTGTCTGGTTCAGTGGGCAGTCTCGACATCGATTATCTCGTCGAGGTGGAGGAAGACGGCATCGCCGAACTCACGGCGAAGATCTTCGCACACAAGACCGATCGAATCGCGCTGAAGGAAACCGTCGTGCTTCGAGGGGAACGGTCACGAGGGCTGATCAAGACCCGTGTGGTGCTGGAAGACAACGCCCTTGCGGAAATTACCGGCATCACCGAAGCCCATGCAAAAGGAGCCCGTGGTCACGTGGATTGTATGGAAATCGTGCAAGGCCAGGCCCAGGCCAGCGCGATCCCCATCGTGAGGGTGTTTCATCCGGAGGCAAAGGTGACCCACGAAGCCGCCATCGGCAGTGTGGACAAGAAAGAATTGGAAACCCTGATGGCGCGAGGGCTCTCACCGGAGCAAGCAGTGGAAATGATCGTGAGCGGAATTCTGCGGTGACCGGTCGTCTAGCTCAACGCCATGATCTCACAGCCGACGCAGGACTCTTAAGTCGTGTCTAACTAGCTGTTGAAAAATATTCTTGGGCTCTCGAACTCTCGGGAGGTCACGAACAGAGCCAGATAATCCCGCAGGATGTTCAAAAAGGCCTTCAGCAAGGCCGCAGCGAGTGAAGAGGCGAAGCGTACTTTCTGCCGTACGTTGAGCCTCTGAGCGAGGCGAGAACGACGCTGGAGGCCATTTTCAACATCCTGCAATCACGAATCGGTGCGCACGCGGAATCGTGGTTCCAGCGCCTTCAGGTTTTCCATGATGCCGGTATACTCCAATTCCGCCATGGGCAGCA
>ERZ1292633.5279-Hain-H41-02um-R1-5279-length-11708-cov-20_pt1 | contig 11708 bp, 12 predicted proteins | sample MGYA00564406_ERZ1292633 | MGnify/ENA primary metagenome ERZ1292633 (study PRJEB36523, sample SAMEA6512639) | groundwater metagenome | collected 2019-01-08 | study: AquaDiva: Metagenomics assemblies of 32 groundwater samples
GCTGTTTCCGCATCCGTTCGATGCTTCGGTCGAGAGAAACCCGTGGTTTTGTGGAAGTGGTGCGGACAGCCATAACGCCTCCTATCGATGTCGGTGAGCGGGAATGGCCGATCTTACCCCCGCCGGATCTGCAAGGGCAAGTGGCCGGCAGAAGGAGGTGCGTTCCGAGAGGGAGAATCAACTGTCAGTCGCGGTGGGATGCGAGAACGATAGGTAGTGACAAGAGCCGAAAGTCCGTTGACAACCAACCAGGTATAGACTGCCCAATGACTCCACCTGTATAGGTTTGACCCATCGGGTTTCAAAGACAGTCACGGTCCGGCCCCATCCGGAGCGTGGGGTACGCAGTTCGATCAACTGCTTCGCGTGGGGGGCTTGGCCCATAAGGAGGAGGATCCCCTCCGTACTCCGGTTGAGTGCGAAGGCCTCTCCTTGCTCGATGACGACCGACTTTCCCTCTATGGACTCGAACACCGCGTACGAGCACATGTGCCGATAGTCCATGCGCGCCTCACGCCGGCGTTCTGGAAGGGTAGCCATAACCGGCGTCACGACAGACACTTGATCGATGTCTTTATTTCCTACCTTCTGTTTCCGCTGTGGAGCCGACGCGGAGTGGGAGAACATTGCTTCAAAAATGTGCGTCGCCATGACTAGGCCTCCGGTCTCAACAGGTGAGGTGATGTCTTGTGATTTCATGGAGGAAGAGAGCAAACACCGTACCGCACAAGAGAGTGGGGCTAACCTTATTGTTATGAGGGTATTTCCACGTACTGCACCCTTCTATTCTCCATTGAGCACATCCCTATGAAGGGAACTGAGTTCACCCTTCGAGATCAGAACCGCCCTATCAATTTGATTTCACAGGGATATCGCTGCTGTAGCCCATGACCTACAGCAGCAAGGGGATTCCTTCACACGGACTGGATGATCTGGTCTATTTAGTTGATTTGGTTCATCTGATTTGTCCGATTAGTCTGGTTCAACCAAATAAACAAGACAAACCAAACAAACTAAATAACGGTCTTCTTATTCTGGCGGATTTTTCCAGCATCCTGCTAGAGGGCTAGGTCAGCGGAGATAGAGAAACCAGAGATACACCGCGCTCATCAGTACCGACCCCAACATCACGGGAAACCCAAGCTTGAAAAACTGCCAGAATGAAATGGGATAGCCGGCTTTACGCGCGATATCTACAATCACGACGTTCGCGCTCGCCCCGATGATCGTGCCATTCCCCCCGAGACAGGCTCCAAGCGCCAACGCCCACCACAGTGGAATAATGTCCGGCTGATGCACCAAGGTGGCATAATCCGAAATCTCTGGGTGCAGCGACCGGGCGAGGTCCACAATCAACGGATTCATGGCCGCGACGTAGGGAATGTTATCGACTGCGGCTGATAGCATTGCCGACCCCCAAAGCACCGCCATTGTGGATCCCGCAAGATTCCCCTGCGTTACAGACACCAACTGATCTGCCAGGTAGCGAATCACGCCAACCTTCACCAATCCACCGACCAGTATAAATAGCCCGATAAAAAAGAAGATGGTTTTCCACTCGACATCGGTGAGAGCCGACAACTCCACTGCACTCCCCCGCGTCCGTCTCGCATGACCGGCCAGCATGAACATGCTCGCGCCAAGGAGGGCAATCGTGGCCGGCTCAAGATGAATGAGGGAATGCACGCAAAACCCGACGTTGACGATCCCGAGCAGCCAGAGACAGCGATGCAAGAGCGGTCGATCTAACACGGCTTCCCGTGAACTCAGTGCCAACACCGCCGTTCGGAGATGAGGGGCCACGGTCATGGTTCGCCCATAGACGATCCATAACGCCACCACGAACACAACCATAATCGCCACCGCGATCGGACCCAAGACCACGAGAAAATCGAGATAGCTCAATTCAGCCTTGCTGGCGATCATGATATTGGGGGGATCGCCGACCAGCGTCGCAGTCCCGCCAATATTCGATGCCAGCGCTTCGGTCACCAGAAATACAACGGGATTAAGTCCCAGTCGCTTGGTAATCGCCAATGTCACGGGCGCCATGAGCAGTACAGTGGTGACGTTATCGAGCATGGCTGAGAGCCCAGCCGTCAACAGTGCCAGCAACACCAACAGACGAAATGGTTTCGCGTCGGCCCGCTGCGCCGCCCAGATGGCCAAAACCTCGAAGAGACCAGTCTCCCGGACAATGTTAATGATCACCATCATCCCGATCAGCAAAAACACAACGTTGTAGTCGACGCCAAACTCATGGGAATAGAACGCCTCGTCTTGCGACACCACACCGAACCCGATCATGACCGCCGCACCTAATAGCGCCACAATCGTCTTGTGTATCCGCTCAGTGATGATGACCAGATAGCACACACCGAAGATGAGCAGGGCCAAAGAAATGGAAGACATTCAATACCGCCTATCGCCTAAGGAATGACGCTGGGCTCCGAATCTTTCACGCATTATCTAGAGCCCCCTGCTGCAATGCAATGAGAGTCGTCTTTTCCCCTGTCTTGTTTATTGGTTTAGTTGGTTGAACCAGATCAACTCTCGCTCCGCTACGCCGGTGCGAAAGACCACGTTGTATGCTTATTAGAACCGATGGATTCTTTTGCATACTGTCCGCTTTCGCATACTGTCTGCTTTTGAGAGCATCCCCTAAGAAGCTCTTCTCTTTCTTTCCGCCTGGATAGAGACGCGACGGATTATGCGCTTCCCATGGTTCAGTTCTTGCGGAGGCCTGGCTCGCATCTCGTTCACACCGGGAAGCAACGGTTGAATCCAGAATATCAGAGCCCTGTAACGCTATGAGGAGGACACCATGTCACAACGTCGCAAAAAAATCCTGTCGGCAGGCCTAGCAGGAGTGCTGTGTTCTACAACGCTCCTGCTCGGCATCACTGCGGCTCACGCTGATGGAAAAAATAATCTGCACCTTCCCGGTATGAAGGACCGGCCTCACGCTCAGGAAAATTCTTTCACGCGCATGTTTCCTGAGTTGCCACCCTTCGCCCCGCCGACCGATGCCGCGCGGGACCAGGCCAAAAAACTGGGCGAAAAAGGCGGGCTCATCGACGCGCTGGATATCCTGAGCGATCCCATCAAGTCGATCACGGAGCCCCTGCTGTTCAGTCCGAACAATCCCGACAATCCCAATATGACGGCCGGCATGACCTTCTTCGGCCAGTTTCTTGACCACGATGTGACGCTCGATCCAAGATCTCCGTTGCTCGAACGGAGCAACCCCAAAAAAACGACGAACTTTCGCACCGCGGCGTTCGATCTTGATAGCCTGTATGGCGATGGACCCGAAGCATCCCCGCTGTTGTATGACGTAAGTTCCGGCGATATCAAGCTGCGAGTGGAACCTATTCCGGGCTCAGAGCAGGTCTCTCGCAAGGGCGCGATCCGTTTCGACCTCCCGCGTGATCCCAGTAATAATGCCGCCATCCTCGGAGATAGCCGGAACGACGAACACGTGATCCTTGCTCAGTTCCACATGGCAATGCTGCGTTTTCATAATGCGGTGATCGACCACTTACGCAAGGATCCTGCTCTTGCCGACCAATCGGCTGACCGGATCTTCAAGCTGGCCCAACGCCAGGTCCGCTGGCATTATCAGTGGATTATTCTGCACGAATTCCTGCCCCTGACAATTGGACAAGAGCGCGTCGATGACATCCTCCGAAAGGGACTCCGCTTCTATGAGGTGGACAAAAGAAATCCTTCTATTCCCATCGAGTTTTCAGTGTCAGCCTATCGCTTCGGCCATTCACAAATCCGCCCGAGCTATCGTCTGAACTTCGGTCCCAGCGTCACGCCGGCGGCGCCGTTCTTCGCCTTTCTCTTCGACGATGCCCAGGACCCCAACGACCCGGATCCGATCGATCTGCGTGGCGGGAAGCGCGCACCGCGTCGGTTTGTCGACTGGCAAACGTTTTTTAATTTCGGCGATGGTAATTTCCGGCCCAACAAGAAGATCGACGGTAAGCTTTCCAGCGTCGTGATGTTGCTTCCAGGCTCGCGTGGACCTGCCCCTGGTCTGCCGGCCGATGGGGTACAGTCGCTGGCCTCACGCAATCTGATGCGTCACGTCAATGTCGGAATACCGTCCGGCCAGGCGATTGCGCGGAGGATGGGCGTTCCGGCATTGACCCCCGTCCAGCTGGACGCCCTCACGCCCTTCGGCATGGAGAAGAGCACGCCGCTCTGGTTTTACATTTTGAAAGAAGCGGAACTCATGGAGGATGGTCTCCGTTTAGGACCGGTGGGAGGCCGCATCGTCGGTGAGGTCTTTATCGGCCTCCTGAAGGCCGATGACTCTTCTTATCTGGCCGCTCGGCCGAACTGGATACCGGTACTGCCGTCTGCGACGCCAGGCGATTTTCGCATCACCGACATGCTGACTTTTGCCGGAGTGGTTCCACCGCTGAACTAACTGCCACGATCAAAGGGGTCGAGAGGCTGCATTGCAGCTTCTCGACCCCTTTCGTTTTTCACCACGAAACATGTGCGACCCGCTAGGCAGCCCCTGCCAGTTATGCTACAAACCTGCAGAAATATTCTCGGGCTCGCTCGACGGTTGTTCACATGACAATGGGACAGCGTTCAACATCCCCTATACGATTGACTCTGGCGGGAATCGTATGCAGCCTGGCAATAACCGGCTGCCTCTCCCCTATCACGCTGAATCGCGCCGTGACAACCTATGATGAGGCGATCACGGATGCCATCTCCAAACAGCTGCTCATCAACATCGCCCGCGCCCATCAGCATCAGCCGATTCACTTCACAGCCGTCTCGAATATCGCCGCGACATTCGATTTCCGTGTCAGCGCCGGCGCCACTCCGGCATTCACAGGAGAGGCCGGCAGAGCGCTCATGCCGATCTTCGGCGGCAGCGTGGCGGAGAACCCCACCATCAGTATTGCGCCGATCGAAGGGGAAGAGTTCACCAAGCGGCTCTTGACCCCCTTTCAGGAAGCCAAGTTCCTCCTCCTCCTCCGGCAACGGTACGACATCGATCTGTTGCTCCGGCTGATGGCGCAGGAACTGCGGGTCAGGGAGAATGGCCAGGAGGTCTCCTACCGCAATACGCCGGCAGATCGGAAGGGCTACGAGACGTTCCGCCGGGTGGTAACACACCTCTCGGCCATTCAGGACCAGAACCAGCTCTATGCTGAACCGCTCGTCTACCATCGGACCTGGACGATTCCCGCCAACTCGGTCACAGCCGAAGGCTTCCAGGCGTTACAGAAAGAATATCTCGTGACCTACAGCCAGAAAGACAACAACTACATTCTTCGAAAACAAATCACGGGACAAATTCTCATCACCAACTATGACCCCAACATGCTCTCACCCGATGAACGGGCTCGCTTGATCGACGAAACAGAGGAAGGACAGCTCAACGATGTGTCCTTCGACATCCGACCGGGGCACGTCGGAGGGGAATACCCCATCAAGGGAGATTTCCGACTGCGGAGCTTCAATACCATTCTCAACTTTCTGGGCCGATCGCTGGAAGAAGACCCCGAATACCACGTCGACAAGGATCCGCGGACCCCACTGGTCGCGGAGAACCCCGTCTACACGATGCAGCTTGTGCTGTCGGATGGAACTCCCTCGGTAGCCGATCTGTCGATTCAGTCCCACGGAAAATATTACGCCGTGAACACCACGGGACCGTTAGCACGCTGGAACCGCGAGGCCTTCCAAATGCTGTATCTATTGTTCCAGATGACTGTCAGCGAAGTGCCGCGCGTCGGGGTTCCCAGCATCACGATTGCGAAGTGAAGCTTCCACGCTCCCGCGCGGGGCATCCTGACAGAAATGCGGAACTCTCCGAAGCCGTTAGCCCCCCTTCGCCGAAGCTTCGGCGGGCTCTCCTTGCCATTCATCTCCGCTCTTCCGAGCAGGGCATTCTGGCGAAGGAGAGTAACCGAGCCACTGAGTCCCCACCTCTGATCTTCGACTATACCCATTCATCGCACTGCACAGACAGGCGCTAAGGATCGGCCAGCACGCGAGGGTATCGGAACATTAGCACGGTGTTTCCCATTGCCTTCACCGATGAGCATGAACGGACAAGGCCCTCTCAATCATTGAGTTTCAAGTACGAAAAATCCCGAATAAACAGACAGCCGCAATCGTATTCAACTGGCATTACATCTGCATAGTCCCACCATTGAGAAGTCCGTAAGATCATACAGCGGCAAGACCGCAGAAAAGGACCATGTTATGGTGGTGCGACAATATCCTCGATTCCAAGCTACGTTTTCCGGCACCCTCGTCCACCAGGGGCACCTCCATCCGATCGACAAGGCTCTCGACCTGTCACACAAGGGATGTCGACTTGAAAGCCCCCTTCGGGCCTCCGCTGGAATGAAGGTGGATCTCCTGCTGTATCTCCCCAAAGCAGAGGCCCCCATCCTGATCCAAGGCGCCGTCATACGCTGGTCAGGCGCGCACGGGATCGGGATACAGTTTCAGTCCCTCACCTCGCCCAACCAAGAGCGGCTAACCCGCACCATCCGGCAGCTCGAAACCACCGCGGGGCACAGCTAATACCCTATCTGGGAGACAGATCCTCAACACATCCCGCGCACAAGGACAGGCGATCAGAATGGTCAAATGTCCGTGTTTTCTCGCCAGCCCTGATGCCCGGTGCTATAGTTTGAACGAAACATTTTCCTGTCATTCATACAGCAAAGGAGGAGGCATCATGGCAAGACAGCCCAAAGCAGCGGGAGGATCATCCTCTATGCAAGAATCGATGGAGGATGAGATCCGGTCTCTGGCCTATCAACTGTATTGCGAAGGCGGCTATCAGAACGGTCGTGATGTTGAGTACTGGCTACAGGCCGAGAAGCAAGTGCTGGTTCGCAGGAAGGCACACTTGCGAAAAGTCCTCTAATCGCCGAAAGATTGCGGTTCAGCTATCGTTGCTCGATGATCCAACCGCTCATGAAGCAGGCGCTTTAAAGGATCCGCGCCCGAATCCTCTCATATTTGCCTCAACAAACACTGCCGCCTCTTTCATTCTTCCGCACTAAACAATCGTCGCGCGAGGACGAACTCCGCACTGGTGGGCTGCAAGACCCGCTTCCCCCATCGCAACCCCGGCGACCTTCACTTTTCTGAATCCGGAAGCGTGTTTCGTGGAACTCCCGGAGGGCAGGCTTCAGCATATCACCCGAGTCCTCGGTACAGCCTGCTGATCTGCCACAGGCGGATGAAGGCGATTGGCCCGAACCACGGGGTCTTCGACGTATCCGCAGTTGATGCATCGTAACGTCGAGCCTGTAAAACCAGACTCTGCTCTCAGATCATAGTGGGTGATTAACGCAGATTGGTCGTTGACCAACAGTCCACGGCACCGATGACAGGTCATACGCACCTCGTTAGCTTGGCTCGCCCTTCAACCTCAGAGCCTCCAGCTCAGCTTCACTGCATGTTAGATAGAGCTAGGTTGAGGCACACGCTTACTGCTTCTGCGCACTGTCCATAATTTCTGACCGTTGTTCTCCTTCTGAGATTTGGCGTTCTCCTTTTCCATGGTTTCCCCTCTTGCTAAGAGGCCCCTCACAAGCCTCGGCCGGCAATTCTCGCTCAGCAGCTGCAGGGTGAAGGATCCCGTACTGCCAAGGGTCAGCTGCAGTTGATTCTTCCGGCTCAAGCGGCTTACCTCGATAAGCACAGCTTGCAAGGGGAAACTCTTGCAGCTCAACACCAAGTCATCGAGCCTACAATCAGGAGTGCGTCGCATGACTTCAAGGATTTGCTCTGAAACGGTCAGGTGACGAGACATAATAGGGGCCTCCCTTTCAGGCAGGAGATGAGAAACGCTACGGCACAATATTCTGCCACTCTGCTCAACAGGGAGCTGTTCAAAACTGCTCATATTTGAAAAATATTTCCACGCTGGCGTCGCGCCTTTCCTGGGCCGCCAGCGAGAATGAAGAGGAACCTAATCGTGGAGGACGATATTCAGGAGGGAGCTGTGCACGGTCAGACCACCGTTGTACTCAATAAAGCCCAGCTTGCGGAACTTGTTCATGAAGAAACTCACGCGAGACCGCGTGGTGCCGATCATCTCGGCTAGCGTTTCCTGGCTGATCTTCGCCAAGGCAGGCTCAGGCTCGCGCTCTTTCCCAATGTGGGCCAGCAACAGTAACACTCGCGCCAGCCGCTTCTCGCTGGAATTAAAGAGCTGATCTACCAAATCCTCTTCGATCCGCAGATTGCGTGACAGCACATAGGCCAGGAACAACTCGGAGAATGCGGGCTCGTCATGAAGCACCCGGATCAGGGCGGCTTTCTCGATGCGCACAATTGTGGAGGCAGCCAGAGCAGTCGCGGTCGCCATACGAAAAGCTTGGCCGGCCAGGCAGGCCTCGCCAAAAAAATCCCCTGGCCCCAGTATCGCGACGACGGCTTCCTTCCCCTGGTGGGAAATCACCGTGAGCTTGACCTTCCCCTCTTGGATATAGAACGCAGCATCCGCCGCATCCCCTTGCGAGAAGATGACCTTCTTCTTGCCAATCGACAGAGTGGTTTTGCCCCGGCCGACTGTGGCAAGGAAGGTTTGGGGGTCGAACGTCTCAAGGCGTTTTCGTGGCATGAGCGTGAACTCCAACGCCGAGTATACCGCCACGCACGGACCAGGCACAAACTGTTTCGAGTGCCGGCAAGAAACTCCGGAGCATTTATCGAGCTCGCTGCCGTGGGAGCTCGGCACAAAACGGAAAACGTCTCATTTTCTGTTCCGCGGCCGGCCTTCAGCTACTTTCCATTTGGAGGAGGTGGGCGCCGGTGTGTGGGCGAATCATGTGCGGAATTAGAAGGCCTGCTGATTTTGGCAACACTCGCCTCGAAAGCCCGCCTCCTGCTGGTAGACGGACAAACTATTCTTCCCGATCCTCTGATGACGTTGAAGCCGAATGTCCCGGTCCACATGACCATCGAATCAGTCGGTACCCCCGAGCGCCATCCCACGACGGCCTAAATTAGGTAGAGACGAACACAAGACCAACAAGAAGGACCGCTGCGCGAGGCCACGCTCCGCACGGTTGGGTAGCTGGTCAGTTTCTGGGCTAACACGTTGAAAGATCAGCAAAGAGAAATTCAAACCACACCACCACCTCCTCTTCAGCCTCATTGACGTAGGTCCTAAGTTGACGGTAGGCTGACACCCTTCTAATGGGCGCCTACAAAGGATTCTGCGTGAAACACCGGATTCCCACTCTCATCATCGTCGTTGCTCTTTTCCTGATCTCAGGTTGTGGAGGTAGTGGAGGCGGGAACGATGGTCCCGCGGTCTCTCCCAATCCGGGAACTGCATCCGGCCGGTTGAATATTCCGCCTGGGAACGATCTAGAACTCGAACCGAATGATTCGCCCCTCCAGGCGCAAACGGTAACCACGTCGACGACCGTGGCTGGACGAGCATCGGATCCAGATAGTGGCTTCCAGTTGCCGAGCGAGAACAAAGTTCAGGATCTCTATCGCCTGACAACAAACGAGCCAGTACGGATTGTGCTCACGATTGCAGAGGATGACCACATTGCAAATGACCTGGATTTGTTCCTTCTCGATAGCAGCGGAGCCGTATTGCAAGTATCGGAAGCTCGCAATACAGGTATCGAGCTGTTGGAAACCGCGCCGGCAGGAATCTTTCTGATCGGCGTGCGAGCCTTCGCAGGGGCGAGCAGCTACACCGTCTCATTCAGGACACTGAGCAGTCTGTCATCTGACGCTGCGGTCGAATTCTTTCCGCCAGGAGTCGAGATTATCCCGAGCGAGGTCGTCGTCAAGCGGAAGGGCAAGCCATCCACGCAAGCACTCAACCCTTCGGCCTTCGCATCGAAGCATGGTCTCACAGTCACGGTGGGTAATCCTGACGATGTCGAGCTGATGAAGCTCGACCCGTCTGAAGCATCTGTGGAAGATCTGCAGCAGAAGAGTGCCGGAGTAGCTGGGGTCAAGCTGAAGAAAGAAGGCCACCAAACCAGCGAACGAAATTCGTTGCGATCCCGCACCTACGATGCGATTCTCCGGCTTCGTCTCGACCCTGAGGTGGATTATGCCCACAGCAATTACCGCCTGAAACCGCGTCTCATCCCCAACGATACCTCTTACCCTATTCAATGGCACTACAACCAGGTTGCGCTCAAAGAGGCCTGGGATCTGACGACCGGCAGCGACTCGATCATTGTGGCTATCATCGATACCGGGGTCATCAGCCACCCGGATCTTCAAGCTCGTACCATTTCGGGCTATGACTTTATCACCGATCCCACTGTTGCAGGGGATGGCAATGGCCGAGATCCGGATCCCACCGATACCGGAGATGACGCGAACGGTCCCGGCATACACAGCTACCACGGTACCCTCGTGGCAGGGACGATCGGGGCTGTGACAAACAATAGTATCGGCGTTGCTGGTGTCACCTGGCAAACCAAGATCATGCCGCTGCGCGTGCTGGGTAAAGGCGGCGGGAGTTCCCTTGATCTCGCCGAAGCAATCAAGTATGCAGCAGGCCTCCCGAATCTCTCTGGCGCGCTTCCCCCTCAGCGAGCCCATGTGATCAACATGAGCCTGAGCGCCTGCGCACAGAACCCCACCGAGCGAGCGGCGGTCGAAGCGGCAAGAAGCGTAGGTATCATCATCGTGGCAGCAGCGGGAAACAATCGTTAAGGGGGACCGGGGTGCCCACCTGGAGCGTTGGAATTTCCGGCTTCATACGACGGAGTCGTCTCCGTCGCAGCCGTGAATATTCTGCAAAATACAGCTTACTACTCATCCTTTGGTTCGAGAATCACAGTCGCCGCGCCAGGGGGCGAGATAATCGCAGGGACGGATGTGAATGGGGATGGAAACCCCGATGGGGTCCTCAGCACCTGGCGAAATCCCCTGAATGGGCAAGACAGCTATGCCTTCGCGAGCGGTACTTCAATGGCGGCGCCACATGTGGCAGGCATTGTAGGCTTGATGCTCGCGGTCAATCCGAGGCTCACCCCGCTGGATCTCGACCTGCTCTTGGCCGGCACCCATCAGCAGACTACTCGACGGATTACAACGGACTTGGGGCCGCCCGGAAGAGACAATGATGTGGGTCACGGCCTGATCAACGCCGCACAGGCAGTCCAAGCAGCGATAGAGATGATTGGAGGACCGCCGCCCACCGTCTCGATCCTCACTGTGTCCGCCGTGCAGCTGAGCTTCGATACCATGCTCGACACCCTGGCCTTCTCCGCCGTCAACGCAGGAAGCGGAGCGCTCTTCATCAACAGCGTAACGGATAACGTCCCCTGGCTCACGCTTACGCCGGCATCGGGGAACGCGCCGCTCAGTCTCCGTGCGCGCGTGGACCGGAGCGCGCTCCCCACAGGAACCCATACAGGGCGGATCACGATTGCCTCGAACGCCAGTCAAAATTCCGACGCCACCGTGGACGTCACGGTCAAGGTGAGTAAGGTGGGAGACGGCAATGTAGGGACCGTCTTTGTACTGATATTAAACTCACAATCGTTCACCACCGTGGGGCAGGCAGAGACAAGCGTGGGACAAGGCTATGGATTCGCCATACCAGCGATACCGCCGGAAGTCTATATCGTCATAGCTGGGACAGACCGCGATGACAATGGGTTTATCTGTGAGGAGGAAGATGCCTGCGGGCTGTACCCAGACCTCGTGACTATCAC
>ERZ1292633.5280-Hain-H41-02um-R1-5280-length-11708-cov-4_pt1 | contig 11708 bp, 7 predicted proteins | sample MGYA00564406_ERZ1292633 | MGnify/ENA primary metagenome ERZ1292633 (study PRJEB36523, sample SAMEA6512639) | groundwater metagenome | collected 2019-01-08 | study: AquaDiva: Metagenomics assemblies of 32 groundwater samples
GAGATGGATGAAGTGGCTATCTCGTACGTTTCACTTTTCGGGGTAAAAGATTTGAAAGAGGTTCAACAGTTGATCGTTAAAAAGGCCGTCCCAAAAAAGCTCCAACAACTCCGCACCATCTCTAAAATCGGGATTCCGCTTCTACACGCATTGAAGGGCCTGCCTTATTTGAAGGATGCCGTAGATGCGACGGAGAACGTAGCAGCATTGCTCGTGCGAAAATTTCTTGTCTGTTTCGACGATATTGAGCGCAAATCGAAAGATTTGCCGTTGTCGGCGCTTTTGGGATTGGCGTCGGTTTTGAAAGAGGAAAACGGGTGTCGAATAGTATTAATCTTCAACGAAGACCAGATAGATGACCCAGACGACAAAGCCAGCCTCAACAAGTATCGCGAGAAAGTGGTGGATCAAGAAGTCGCTTACAATCCTCCTGTCAACGAGAACGTCCGTTTGATCTTCAAACCGGACGAATTTCCAGTTGTTCAAGAAGTCTTCCAGAGGCTCGACATCAATAACATTCGTATCATCAAGTTCACACACTGGAACGCGAAGCATTTTGAACCTCTTCTTACCTCACTGGAAAGCGCCGTCAGGGATTCTTTCCTGGAGAATCTTGCTATCCTTACCTGTCTTTTTCACAAACACAGCCACGAAGTAGATTTGAGCAATTTATCCGACCACAGTTTTATTGCGTTGAAGCTCCGCGAAAAAGAGGAAAAAGAACCTACAAGCGCAGATGTCTTTCTCAAGCAGGCGCAATATTTGAATCGCGACCATGATTCGTTTATTGCTGATTACCTTCAAACTGGTAACTACAAAACCTCCGCGCTCCAAGAGATTTTGGCCTCACTTAATACGAGAGAACTGAAAAATCAAACCAGCTATAAACTCAGGTGTACTTGGCGACTCTTTAACGGAAACTTCAAGGCGACAAAGCAGGAGATTGTTGATGCTTTCAAAGCTTTCATCCGCGACCAGATGCACGATTTAGCGTACGGAGAACTGAAGCAAATCTGCGAACTTTTCGATGCTCTTGGCGAAAAGGAAATTTCGCAGCAGTGGGCAAGTGAGTTTATCGAATCACATGTCGCCGACATGGATTTGGATGAAACCGAGTTTTTCAAACGCCTGACTACTAGCTCACCTATACTTCAGAAGATTTCTGCACGGGCAACGGCGTTAAGACAGCAGGTTTCAATCAAATCCGTCATCTATCGAATCGCTGAACAATCGGGATGGAACCAAGAAGATGAGGCGTTTCTCAACGGTTGCACCGAGGATGATTACTACAACTGGATTGAAACAGAGACCGATGAAGACTTGCTCAATTACCTCCGTAAGTTTCATCGAATTTTTAACAGCCAAAACACCAGCGAGGGCGGTAGAGGAATAGGGATAAAACTCGAAGCAGTTCTCTGTAAGCTTGCGGCGCGTAGCCCGCTTGATGCTTATCGTGTTCAGATTTTCTTTGGACTGCAAAAACCTGCTGGCTCAAAGCCCGTTTGAGTTTTTTGCTCACCACCCGACATCACCCACCTTTTTCTTCTTCGCCACGGGCTTCAATTTGCGTGAAGCGTCCGCCCTCACTCGGGCATCTCTCGCGGGAGAGAGAAAATTATTCGCCGCTCTCACTTGTTGCAAATACGCCGCTCAGCTCAAGGTTCATCAACGATGATACCCCGCTCCGGTGCGCCGCCGGGGAAGTCGGCCCAGTAGATTTCGCGAAAGCCCGGCGGATTGTATTCCCAATGCCACGGTTCGTTCTGGTAGGGATACCAGCCGAATTCCTCGCCGCGCAGCAACAGCCATTTATGCACGGGCGATTCGCGCATGCGCACGACTTCCGACATCGGACGCGTGGTGGTTTCATCAACCTTCAGGTCGCCGTGACTCATCTTGAAATCAATCGCGAGGCCAAGCGAATGTGAGGAGAAACTCGCGACGGCGTTGGAATTGCCGGATCGAGCCGCGTTCCTCTGCGCAGTTTGCGGAGAACGGTGAGAGGAGAGAATGATCAGGTCCACGCCTTCTGCTTTAGCTTGTTCGCGCATGCGGACGAAAGACTCCAGCGCGTGGCAATTGAGCTTCCAGCGCTTCTGCTCGGGAACAGTGATCCACTGGTTGGTGATGTAAATCCAGGCAGCTTCCGTGGCTTCAGCACGCAGGACGACTGCATCGCGCGTGCTGTTGGCGCGACGTTCGGGGCGCACCAAGTCAAGCGTGTCCACCATCACATCGGCGAACTGTTCATTGGGACCTTCAGCACCGCCGGGGAAATCGTTCTCCTGCCAGTCGAACTCGCGAAAATGTTTGCTCAATTCGGGGCCGAGGACGTCGAGGCCGGATATCTTTGGGTCATGGATAAACTTCAGTTCGAGGGCGCGAAGCAAAGCGTGTTTAGATTCACAGGTGTCTTCGGTCCGGGCCCGCTCGAAGGCGGCATTTACTTCTGGGTCTTGGTCGCGGTCCTTGAGCGCCGTCCAGATGTAATGCGAGGGCAGGCGCGTAACGTCGTTCCCAGCAACGACCGTCGCCTCGATCAGGCTCATCGGTGTCTGGGACTCCGGTATTGAGTGGTGTTCAGTGGGTGGTGGGTGGGAAGTCGCGCAGCCGCTGAAAAGCAGGGCGCCGCTGAGGAACAGCCCTGAAAGTTGGAGAAGCGTTTTTATCACGTTGCGTTCTTTATCATCATTGCCCTGGGAGAAGGCAATCGGCGTTTCGCACATATTCATAGGTAGCGGGATGATTTCGGGAGAGTGAACCGTGTTTTCGCGTAGCATCAGCAAGCAATAGAAGCGTTGCAACAAGTGCAGCGACCCGAGCGTAACATTGATCTGCGCCAAGCAGGACCGCCTCGACAACTGGCACACCTTGCAGGAACTGGCAGGGATTACTTGAACGGATGGTATGCTGCCAAAATTCTCTCCATTGAATCAGCGGCGGGGCGCAGGCGTGGGCAATGGGAGCGTGTTCCCCGCATCACGGGCGGGAGTCGAGACGCGCGCGGGAGGAAGGTTTGCCGAAGGATCGGAATTTCGCCGGCTGCGCATGACGGAAAAACCGATCAAGATCACCACGAGCACCACCCCGGCGATCATGAGTTTGCCTTTGTGCAGATTCAGTTTGGAAAGCTGCAAGGTCATGAAATTCACGACGCTCTTGTCGCTATCCATGAGCGGGGGCGGCTCGGCGAATTTTTCGGTCTGGCCCAGTTCGGCTTCGAGGGCCTTGATGACTTGCGGCACGTCGAGCTTCAGCAGCGCGGCGTAAGTGCGGGTAAATCCCCGGATGTAAACCGGGGCGACGAACACATCAAAGTTCCCTTCTTCCAACGCGCGGATGTGGTCGCCGCGCATCTTGGTGATCTCGGCGACTTCGTTGATGGAAAGGTTTTTGGCTTCGCGCGCTGCGCGGAGTTGTTCGGCGACCGTAGGCATGTCGGTTATTTTTAGCGGTTTTCCGGTGGGTTTGGCAATGCAGGAAACGGTTTAGGCTGAACTGTGGTCGATGGTGACGCGCTTTCAATCGTCAGGGGAGGTTTCCCGCGAAGGGGCGAAGGCGGCGAAGGCTGGTGGTTTTTTTGGCTTCGCTTCCTTCGTCCCTTCGCGGGAAATTCCAATTCGTTCTTCCGCGTGTTTGCCCTCACCTTGACATCGCCGCAGGCATCCCGAACACTGCGCCCTGACTTATGGCCGAGCCGAAAGACAATTTGCAGATGGAGAAGATCGTGTCGCTGTGCAAGCGGCGGGGATTCATTTTTCAGTCGTCGGAGATTTACGGGGGCATCAACGGTTTTTGGGATTACGGCCCGCTCGGCGCGGAACTCAAGCGCAACCTGCGCGACGCGTGGTGGCACACGATGATGCGCGAGCGCGAAGACGTGGTGGGACTTGATGCTTCCATCATTTTGCATCGGGCGGTGTGGAAAGCTTCGGGGCACGAGGACACGTTCTCCGACCCGATGAGCACTTGCAAAAGCTGTAAAAAGCTCATCCGCTCTGATCAATGGTGGACGATGATGAGCGAGCAGCAATGGGTGCAATCACTTGCCGCACTTGTCGCACCTGGAAGCGGAGCATTCGATGGCGCTGATCTGCTGAAGTGGGCCAAAGGAAAAGGCAAACAGCTTGCCCCCAATCTGGCGTTGGTGCGCAACCCGGAAGTCACGCTCTCCTGGCTGGCGCAAGACATTGAGAAAGGCAAGCGCCCGGCGGATGCGAAAGAGTTTTATCTCTATCTCGCCACCGAACAACTTGGGGCAACGGGCTTCGTCACGCCCTGTCCGCATTGTGGCGGCGAACTCACCGAACCGCGTCCGTTCAATCTGATGTTGAAGACGAATTACGGTCCGATTGCTTCGGACGATAATCTCGCCTACCTCCGCCCCGAGACGGCGCAGGCCATCTTTGTTCAGTTCAAAAACGTCTTCGATTCGTCGCGGGTGAAAGTGCCGTTCGGTATCGGACAGATCGGCAAAGCCTTCCGCAATGAGATCACGCCGCGCAATTTCACCTTCCGCTCGCGCGAGTTCGAGCAGATGGAACTGGAGTTTTTCATCCCGCCGGATGAAGCCATTCAACTCCTGCACGGCTCCGTCGCACAATGGAGCGAGGGTGCGGACTTGAGCGCGCCGCAGCCGAACTGGGGTTGGGAGATGTGGCATCGCTACTGGGTGGCGCAACGCACGGAGTTTTATGGCCGCATCGGGCTGGGCCCGGACGTGTTGGACTATTACTGGCAGAAAAAAGAGGAGCTGGCGCACTATGCCCGGGCCTGTGTGGATATTTTGTACAAGTTCCCGTTCGGCACCGAGGAACTGGAAGGCATAGCGGCGCGCGGCGACTTTGATCTAACGCAGCATCAGAAGCATTCCGGCAAGGCGATGGAAATCTTCGACGAGAGGTTGCGTGCCGCCGCCACCAAACTGACCGACGAGCAGAAGAAAACTTTCGTCGCAGAAGTTCAGGAAGACTGGAACGACCATAACAAGTCGCGCGAAGAAGCCGCCTTGTTCTGTGAGAAATTGTTCAAGGGTATCTATGTCCCGCATGTCATTGAACCGTCCGCCGGACTAGACCGCATGACGCTGGCGATTTTATGTGCCGGCTACCACGAGGAAACGAAGACCGACGATAAGGGCAAGAGCGAGACCAACGTGACGTTGAATTTTCATCCGCGGGTTGCGCCGTACAAGGCGGGAATTTTTCCGCTCCTCAAGAACAAACCCGAACTGGTCAAGAAGGCGAAGGAAGTCCGCGACCTGCTGCTGCCGTGGATGAGCGTGTTTTACGATGACGGCGGCTCCATCGGCAAACGTTACGCCCGGCAGGACGAGATCGGCACGCCGTTCTGCGTGACGATTGATTTCGACACGCTCGGTGAGAAACCGGAATTGCTCGACACGGTGACGCTGCGGTATCGCGACGACGGCAAACAGGAGCGTTTGAAAATATCCGAGCTGCGTGATTGGCTGCTCGCCCGCATCCGATGAGCACACCAGGAACCATCCCGCTGCCGATCCCGTTGCCGACGAGGATTTCGTATGGCTTGATGGCGTTGATTCTGGCGCTGATCGGGTGGCTGCATCTGAGCACGCTAGTGCTGACGGTGTTATTCGGCTACTTCGCCTTGCAGATGTTCAGCCTCCGCAAGAGCAAGACGATCGGAGTGTTGATCTATGTGGTGGCGGTCATCGGGATGATCTGGGGATTGATCTTTGTTTTCAATCGCGCCCAGGAAACGTTGCCAGAAATGGCCGCCAAGACCATTCCCGCAGTGGTGGATTATGCCCAGAAACACAAGATCGAACTGCCGTTCACGGATTATGCGAGCGCCAAGACGTTGTTGATCCAGGAGTCAAAGGAGCAGGTGGCCAACTTCGGGCGCTATTTGAAGACAGCCATCCTGCAGATCGCGATGTTTCTGATCGGATTGGTGGTGGCGGTGAGCATGTTCCTGAGCGTGCGTTGGGGGACGGAGGCGGATATCGCCGAAGCGCCGGACAGCTTGTACGCGACGGTGGTGCGGGAATTGGGGACGCGGGTGCGGACGTTTTATTACAGTTTCTCGCGGGTGATCGGGGCGCAGATCCTCATCTCGGCCATCAACACGGTGTTGACCTCGGTGTTTCTCATCTGGAATGGTTTTAGTTACACGACGACGTTGATCGCGGCGACGTTCCTCTGTGGTTTGCTGCCCATCATCGGCAACATCATCAGCAATACGTTGATCTGCGGCGTGGCGTTTTCCACCTCGCCGAAGCTGGCGCTGATCGCGCTCACGTATCTCGTCATCATCCACAAGCTGGAATATTTTTTGAACAGCAAGATCATCGGCGACCGCATCAAGAATCCGATGTGGTTGACGTTGTTCGGCATCGTGATCGGGGAAAAACTCATGGGCATTCCCGGGATGATCCTCGCGCCGGTGGTACTGCACTATATCAAGGTGGAAGCGTCCAAGAACAAAGTCAGCATGCACGGGGTCGAAGCTTCGGGGCACGCGGCGAAGGATTGAGTTGGGAAAGTTTTGCGGGCGGGCGGTGATTCCCGGCTAGACTTCGCGTGGGGCGATTGTTACTTCAAAGCCCGTGCGCCTGCCAAATCGTGATTTAATCCGTTGGGTCGGAATCTTTTCCCTCGCCGTCTCAGCCAGCTCGCCGCTCGCCGCCGCCATTCCGGAAGCCAATCTCGGCGCGCTGGATTTTCGCGCGGTGGTGAAGGAGGCGAAGTCGAAAGTATTTCCCACCGTGGTGTTCATCAAGGTCGTGCGCGAAGACATGGAACGCGGCGAGAAACGCGCCATGGAAGTTTCCGGCAGCGGCGTCATCATCTCGGCGGATGGCGAGGTGTTGTCCAACTGGCACGTGGTGGATCGAGCCACAGAAGTGCGCTGTCTATTGCAGGACGGGCGGGCCTTCAGCGCACGTATTCTCGGCTCGGACAAGGATGTGGACGTGGCTTTGCTCAAGCTGGATTTGCCAACTGGAACGAAGCCGTTGCCGTTCGCCGCCATCGGCGATTCCGTCGGATTGACCGAAGGTGATTTCGTGATGGCGATGGGGGCGCCGTTCGGTTTGGCGCGCTCGGTGTCCATCGGCATCATTTCCTGCACGAAGCGTTATCTGCCCACGGCGAGCGAATACAGTGCGTGGTTACAGACGGACGCCTCGATCAGCCCGGGCAACTCCGGCGGCCCGCTCGTCAACACCCGTGGCGAAGTCATTGGCATCAACACGCGCGGCATGGCGGCGGGTTACGGCGGCGACAACGGTTTCGCGGTTCCCATCGAAGTCGCGAACGCCGTTGCCGGGCAAATTCGGCAGCTTGGGAAGATGGATTGGAGCTGGACCGGACTGCAACTTCAGCCGCTGAAAGATTTCAATCGCAATGTCTATTTCCCCGAGAGCGAAGGCGTGTTGGTGGCCGAGACCGATCCCGAAAGTCCGGCGCGACGCGCGGGCATCGAAGCGGGCGACCGCCTGGTGAAGCTGAACGGGCAGCCACTCAACGGACTCACGCAGGAAGATCTGCCAGCCGTACGCCGGCAACTTGGCTTTCTGCCGAAAGATAAACCCGCAAAGCTCGAGTTCGTTCGCAAAGGCCAGACGCGCACGGTGGAATTCACGCCGCGCGCCAAGGGCAAGGTGGAGGGCGACGTGCTGGATTGTCCGCGTTGGGATTTCACTTTGCGCGCCATCAATCAATTCGCCAATCCCGACCTGTATTTCCAGCGAAATGAGGGCGTGTTCATCTACGGCGTGAAATATCCCGGCAACGCCAACGCCGCCGGTCTCACGCCGCAGGACATCCTGCTCAAGATTGACGGGCGGGAAGTCAAAACGCTCGACGACGTGCGCACGTTGCACAGCAACGCCGTCAGCAATGTGCAGACAAAATATCGCGCGCTGCTGGGCATCCTGCGCAATGGGGAATTGCGTCAGGTCGTGCTCGATTTCTCCCGGGAACATCGCAAGGAATAAGCCATGAAACACACCATCGCCGGCTTCATCAGTTCGCTGTTCATCATCGCTTTCGCTACTGCGGCGGAAACCAAAGCGCCTGATCCGGTGGCGCTGGTGCGCGCGGTCGCGCCGGCGTTGGTCCGGGTGGAATATCAGTTGCAATACGACAAAGCCGACGCGCCCGAGGGCGGTCTTGGCGGTGAGCGTTGTGCCAGTTGCGGAAATAATCATGGGGCGTCGTTGCGCGAATTTCTGGAAGAGGAACGGCCGGTGGAGATCGCCGGTTACCTTGTGGCCGCTGATCGCGTCGTGACGGCCGACCCGCAACTGCATTCGCGTTTCATCAAATCCATCACCGTGCGGTATCGGGATCAGATCGTCGCGGCGAGCGTTGCCGGTTATGCCCGCGAACATAAAGCCATCGTGCTGGCCCTCGGTGGGGCGCTCAAGGAGGCACAGCCGTTGAAATTTACCGCCCCTGCGGAAGGAGATCTGCACCTCGTCACCTACGGTCGCGAGAACGCGCGTTGGACCGCCAGTCTGCAGGCGTTTCCCAAACAAGTCAGCGTGCCCGATCAGGAAGCGCCGCATCGCCTGACCCCGCTGCAAGGGGTGGCGGTGAAGGCCCATGGGACGCCGGTGGGGGTTTTGCTGGGGCGACAGATCGCCGTGGGCAACGGCTGGCAAGGTTCCCCGCTCACCTGGCCGCTCGCGAGTGCGGCAGACTTCACCAAGCTCACGGAACGTTTGCAGACGGCTTCGCGGGCTGGACTGGTGCGCGTGGGTTTAAGTTTCCGCAGCCCCAAGGATGGCGGCGGTGCGTCTGGGGTTTCGCGAAGGTATTCACGGGATGATGACGATGATGGGGAATCTGGCGCTGGGACGGAACGTTCGGTGATCGGTTTGTTGCTCGCGGATAATCGCGTCCTGGTGCTGGCGGATCTGAAATCCCGGCAGACCGCGCGGTTGCATCGCATCAGCGTCTTCGCGCTGGATGGCGCGGCCACCAGCGGGAAGTTTGTCGGGTCGCTCAAGAATTTCGGGGCGTTCGTCGTTGCGTTGGAGAAGCCGCTGTCGGGAGCGTTGCAGCTTTCGCAAGCGGAGATCAACGGGTGGCGCGATCAGTTGCTGTTGCGCGCGGATGTGTCCGTGCAGGGCGAAACCCGCACGGATTATTTCCGCGCCGAGCGGCTCGGTTCGTGCGAAGTCGGCTGGCAAGGGCTGTTGTATCCTGAACTCGACGGCGGTAATGCCAAGGATGCTTTTCTATTCACGTCAGACATGGAACTTGTCGCATTGCCCGTCACAAAACGGGAACAGGTTTCCGGCGCTTCATCTTATGGGATTAACGAAACAAAACTTACCCCGGCCCGGTATCTCGCCGAAGCCGTCGCGGGTTTGCCCGGCACGGCGGACGCGAGCAATGTTCCCGTAAGTGAGGAGGAAGAAAATCGCCTCGCGTGGTTGGGCGTGGAATTACAACCGTTGAACCGCGAACTCGCCCGCGCCAACGGCGTGTCCGATCAAACGCGGGATGGCGAAACCGGCGCGATCGTGACGTTCGTGCATGCCAATTCACCCGCGGCCAAAGCGGGCATCCAGCCCGGTGCCGTGCTGTTGCGGCTGAAAGTTCCCGGCCAACCGTTGCCGGTGGAAGTCGCGGTGCAGGACGACTATATGAGCGGCCAGGCTTTTCCGTGGGATCGGCTGGATGAGGTGCAGGAGCAATACTTCGAGCGCATCCCCACGCCGTGGCCTTCCGTGGAGAACGGCTTCGTCCGCTCGCTCACGGACCTGGGCTTCGGCACGCGTTACACGGCGGAGTTTTTTGTGGAGGGCAAGATGACGGCAACAGAGTTTGAAGTCGTGGCCGGGCCGGCGCATTACAATTCCGCGCCGCGTTACAAATCGGAAACCGTGGGCGTGACGGTGCGCGACCTGACGTATGACGTGCGCCGTTACCTGCAACGCAAGGCGGACGAGCCGGGCGTGGTCGTCTCAAAGATCGAAGCCGGCAGCAAGGCCAGTGTGGCGGGTGTGAAACCTTACGAACTCATCACGCACATCAACGAGCAACCGGTCAACAACGTGAAAGATTTTGAAAAACTCTCCACCGCCGGGGGCGAATTGAAACTCTCCATGAAACGCATGGCCAAAGGCCGCATCGTCTCAATCAAGACGGAAGCGAAATGACGCTGGCGCGTGGTTCGGTGCCCCGGGTCTTCCAGCAGCGAAGTTTTATTTAATCGCTCAAGGGATTAGAAGCCGCGCAGGACTTTCACGCTCGTGCCCGCCGCCCAAACCGTCTGCGGCGGCACGTCCAGCAACGCATCCGCCAGTGCCAGTGAACCCAGCGCGTGTGAGGCTTGTTTTCCGGCGGAAAAAACTTTCCCCTCGTTATCCACGCGCACCCGCATGAAATGCCGCCGGTCGCTGGAGTTGGAAATAGGTTCGCCCAACACTCCGGGATAGGCCGGCAGAGTAGAGACACGCGCGCCTTGCCAATGCCGCAAGGCGGGACGCCCCAGCAACAAGAAGGTGACGAAAGCCGAAACCGGATTACCCGGAAGACCAAAGAGAAATTTCCCGCCCAGCTCGCCAAAGACGAATGGTTTCCCCGGTCGGATCGCCACTTTCCAGAATTGCAGTTCGCCACCCAACGACTCAAATGCCGCCTTCACAAAATCCATCTCCCCCACTGACACGCCGCCCGAGGTCACCACGATATCGCACTCACGAAACGCCGTTTCCAAAGCCGCGCGCGTCGCCTCCAGCGAGTCTGAGACGAGCGGGTAAACTTTTGCGAGGCCCCCGGCCCGCGTCACCAACGGCGCGAGCATGGCGCGATTGCTTTCGTAGATATGGCCGGGCGCGAGCGCTTGCCCCGCCTCACACAACTCCGAACCCGTGGCGACCAAGCCCACAATCGGTTGTCGGCCCCCGTTGATTTCGCCGAGGCCCACCGCGCCGAGCAGGCCGATCAAGCCGGGAGAAATTTCCGCGCCCGGCTCCGCCAGAATGCCGCCTTGGCGCACATCTTCGCCTTGAAAGCGCACGTTCTCAAAGGGCTGAACCGCGTCGAGGATCAAGACCTGTTCGCCTTCGTGACTCGAATCCTCCTGCATCACCACGGCGTCCGCGCCGCGTGGCAGCGGCGCGCCAGTGAACAATCGCGCACACTCCCCCGGCGCAAGTTCGCCGGAAAAACTTTCTCCAGCGGGAATCCGGGTGCGTAGCCGCAAACGGACCGGAGCTTCAGGTTTGGCCCCGCGCACATCTGCCGCGCGCACGGCGTAGCCATCCATCGCGGAGTTGTCGAATGGGGGAAGATCGAGCGGAGAAACAATCGTCTCGGCAAGAATGCGCCCCGCAGATTCAGCGAGGGGAATCCGTTCGGACTGCGGCGCGGGCAACGCGGCCAGCACCTGGGCAACGGCTGTTTCTAGATCAAGCACGCGCCCAGTTTTTCGTAAATGCCGCCGAATTACACGTTAAACTTGAAGAGCAACACGTCGCCGTCTTTCACGACGTATTCCTTGCCCTCCATGCGGTACAAACCTTTTTCGCGCGCCGCCGAGACCGAGGTCAGCGCGTTCGTGATGCGCTTCCGCGCCAGAGCGGCGACGAGCGGATCCGAGACGGACGTCGGCATCGCCTTGCCGCGGTTGGACAAACCCGCAGCGAGCGACGACAGCGCCTTCCCCCCTGATCGCTTCTTCACCGCCACGGCAGAACGCGTCAGACC
>ERZ1292633.5282-Hain-H41-02um-R1-5282-length-11707-cov-6_pt1 | contig 11707 bp, 12 predicted proteins | sample MGYA00564406_ERZ1292633 | MGnify/ENA primary metagenome ERZ1292633 (study PRJEB36523, sample SAMEA6512639) | groundwater metagenome | collected 2019-01-08 | study: AquaDiva: Metagenomics assemblies of 32 groundwater samples
TCGACCCCAACGGCACCCATGTCCCTGGAAAAATTGCCCCAGCGGATGATATTTGCACGATTCAACTTGAGCGCATTTTCGCGGACTTAGCGACCATCGAAAAACGGGTTGACGCGGTCGGCGGCCGCGCCAAAACGGGCGACAAAGACAACCATGCTCAACTGGCTTTTTTCGAGAAGATCCAGCGCGTTTTAGAAAACGAACAGTTGGCCCGAGAAGTTGGCGAGCTGACTGAATACGAAACGCGGTGGCTCAAAGATCTGCAGCTCTTAACGAGTAAACCTTTTCTCTATATTGTCAATGTGACTGAAGACCAAATCGGGACGGGGAGCTGGGAGCTGGAACGATACCCCATTTTGCCAATATCGGCCAAACTCGAGGCGGAACTAGCCGAGCTTACCGAAGAAGAACAAGCTGAATATTTACAAGAACTCAATCTCCGCGAACCAGGTCGCGATGCTTTGATTCGGGCCGCTTATGACGTGCTTGGCTTGGCGACCTATTTAACGGCCGGCCCCAAAGAAGTGCGGGCCTGGACGATTACCAAAGGTATGACTGCGCCGCAGGCCGCAGGCGTGATCCATGGTGACTTTGAACGCGGTTTTATTGCCGCTGACGTTATTCCTTGGCAAAAATTTGTGGAAGCCGGTGGTTGGGCTGAAGCCAAAACCAAGGGTTGGGTTAAAACCGAAGGCAAAACCTATATTTTTAAAGACGGCGATGTGACAGTTTTTCGTTTTAACGTTTAACTGATAAAATGATAAAATACTATCCAGGACTTACGCACTTTTGGGAAAACCCCAGGGGTTTCCGGGCGTCTTAACCCCTGGGGTTAAGGAGAAAGTGCTTAAGTCCTGCTATCGTATTTAAAGGAGGAAGTATGGCAGATCGCCAAACCGAACAACCAACGAATTTTCACATTCATTGGCCTGTATTTGTGGGCCTGGTCGTTGTTCTTCTCGGCCTTGTTTGGCTGCTGGGCACCTCTTTTGTTTTAACACGGACAACACCAGTTACCTTTGATCCAACTTCAACCGCTTCGTCAAGTGCGAGTGGCCAAGTATTCCTAAACTCGGTATATCATTATACTCTGCAGCTACCTGCCGACTGGGATGTTGGAGCAATGGGCGGTGGCGATCCAACTATAGATGATATTGTTATTATCGATGGCCCGTGCGGCACTAATTATCAGGCAATTACCTGCGGTGCCTCGTTTGGTGTTGAGATGCGGGCAAATGAATCCTTCGTGACCATGTCGCTTCTTGAGCTAGCAAGGACACAAGATGTCGGTAGTGTACTAGAAATAGAAGATGTAACCTTCGCCGGCGAACCGGCTGTCTTGACAACAACCGACGGAAGCGCTTCTTACTGGCTCCGTCACAATGGCAAGCTCTATAATATTAAATGGGATGCTTCGGCACTCGGTAATTGGGGTGTCGGTGGGTCGCCTTGGATTTCCGATCTAACAAACACCACTCGTCGCGCGCAGGTAGTAACAATCCTCCAAACGATGGCGGCTAGTTTTGAGTTTACCGACTAAAAACTAGATGAGAAACCCTTGATTCTTCGTAATTCTTCTGATAGGATCAGACCAAAATTAGAAAAGTGATGTATCCAGATAGCCATGGCTCTCTGCCCAATAGTTGATCAGATCCGGATTAACTTAGGTACATCAAGAAGGGAATAATCTATGGCAAAGTACGAAATCACGTATTTGACGCGGACCGAAGAAGAGACCGGCGGGGTCGCTGATTTGATCAGCCAATTTGGTGGGCATATCGAGTCCCAACTTCCCCCGTTGCGACGGCGGCTGACCTACCCGATTAAAAAAGAGCCGTCGGCAGTTTTTTACACCTATGTCTTTGATCTCGAAAATACCCGAATTAGTGAATTTGATCAAAAACTCCAAAAGAATGAGATGATTCTTCGTCATCTCATCGTGGCCGACGGCATCCGTAAGGGTGTGGAGACGCCACGGAAATTGAGGGAAAAAGATCTCGAAGTGGCCGAATCACTCGCCAAGGGGATGGAAGAGCTCGCTGCCGCCGATGTGGCACGCGGTGTTGCCCCCGCTATGCCAGAAGCCGAATCGGTGGCCGAAGCAGTTTCGGCCGCAACAGAAACTGCTGAAAAACCAACGACTCCCAAGAAAAGCGTCTCCAAAAAGGAAGTGTCAGTCGAAGAGTTAACATCCGAAGAGCGACAGAAAAAACTCGATGAGAAATTGAAGAGTATATTGGGAGAATAGGAGGGTGAATAGTTAATAGAAAATTGTTAATAGAGACAACCAGCGTATACTCTATTCACCATTTACTATTCTCTATTTACTCCTGAAAGGAGCACCATGGCTTGGAGTATTAACAAGGCGTTTATCCTTGGCAATGTGACGAAAGATCCCGAAATGCGCTACACCCCCAATGGTCAGGGCGTGACCTCCTTTGGTGTCGCCACCAATCGCCGCTGGAAAGATCAAAATGGGGCGATGCAGGAGGAAACGCAGTTCCACGATGTCGTGGCCTGGGGCAAACTGGCCGAATTACTGACCCAAATCCTTAAAAAGGGTAATAAAATTGCGGTCATCGGCCGGCTGCAGAGTAAAAGCTGGGAAGCGCCTGACGGCAGTAAACGAAATCGAACCGAAATTGTGATGGAAGATTTCGTGCCGCTCACGCCGAAAGCCGGCGGATTCGGCGCAGAAGGTGACATGAGTCAATTACCATCGGAGGGCGGCGGCGAGGAGTCTCAAGCCCCAGCCGCTAAAACTGCCAAACCAGCCAAAGTTGAAAAGCCTGCCCCGAGTGGTGACGAAGAGATCAATTTGGACGATATACCGTTCTGACGGAAACCCGAAATATTAAGCACGAAATTCGAAACAGATTCTGAATAATTTTAGACAATACATATTTAGGATTTCGGTATTCGGATTTCGGATTTGAGGAGAAATTATGGCGCGAGCTCAAAAACATCGTGAATGCCCCTTTTGTCGAAAGAAAATGATTGATGTTGACTACAAAGATCCAGCCGGGCTGACCCGCTATCTAACGGCCTGGGCCAAAATTCGCCCGCGTAAAGATACCTCGGCCTGCGCTAAGCACCAACGTCGCCTGGCTGATGCCATCAAACGAGCCCGCTTTTTGGCTTTGTTACCTTATACGACGAGATAGGTTATTAGCACGACTTACGCATTTCAAGGCAACCACCTCCGAGGAGGTACGGAGGAAACGCGTAAGTCGTGATTAGCTTATTAGGGGCAGACCAAAAACATCCTTTTGCCTAACAAGCTGATCACCTAGGAAGCTAAAAAGCTGGAGGAAATATGTTATCTGTCACCGAATTACGGATAGGCGTCACATTTGTCTATCGCGATGATCCCTATCAAATTCTCTCCTATCATCATCACAAAATGGGACGCGGCGGTTCGAATATCCGCGTTAAAATGCGCAACCTTCGCAGCGGGATGGTGCTGGAAGAGACTTTTAAAGGTGGCGATTCATTTGACGAAGCCAACCTTGAGGAGCGGAAAGCTCAATATCTTTACGGCGATACCGAAACTCTCACATTGATGGACCAGGAAACATTCGACCAGTTTGAGTTGTCGCGCGAGGTGGTTGGTGACTTGGCTAACTATCTAAGTGAAGGTTCAGAAGTTCAAGTTTTGCTCTTTGACGACAAACCGATTGGCATCTCACTACCAATTAAAGTAACGATGACCATTGCCGAGACGGCACCGGGCTTTAAAGGTGATACGGCGGCCCGGAGTTATAAACCGGCCACCATCGAGACCGGGGCAACGGTTCAGGTCCCTTTTCATGTCAAACCGGGCGATAAAATCGTAATTGATACCCGGACCGGGGACTATGTTAGTAAAGGCTAAATAGTAAATCCGAAATCCGAAGCATCAAATTCGAAACAAATTTAGAAATTAGAAATTTTATAAATCCAAAACTACGTTTATAATAATTTAAAGAGCTTAGAATTTCTGATTTGTTTCGGATTTCGGATTTTGAGATTTCGGATTTATTTATGTATATCCAAGCCTCGCAACTTATCGGCCATGCGCTCGTTGCTCTTGAGTCGCGCCAGGTGATCGGCAGGGTCGAGCGACCAATCTTTGACCCCACAAAGGGTCAGTTGGTCGCCCTTACTATCCGTAGCAGGGGCTGGTTTGGTAAAAAACAGCTACTGGCGGCCAGCGATATTCTTGGTGTTGAGCCTGGCTTTGTTTTAACGCGCAAGCTTGATGATCTTGTCGAGCCTAAGGAACTCATCCGAGTCCAAGATATTATTAAAGCAAAAATGCCGATTCTCGGCCAGCAAGCAGTGACAGAATCAGGGCAGTCACTTGGCCAGATCACTGATGTTTTACTTGATACCGACGCCTGGCTGATTATCAAGTACTATTTGCACCAATTACTCTCCGAGCGGATTCTTTTAGCAGAAGACGTTCAGGCTATTACGAAAAAGGCTGTTGTATTTTTTGATCGGGTTAATGGACCGCTACCGGCGGATGCCGAGACCGCGGTAGCCTAGCCGAGCCTAATTTATATGCCTGATTCGAAGCCCCATAAACAAGTTGTTGCGTGTCTAGGGATTGTGGAATTTGATGGCCGTTTTTTATTGATGCGGCGCGTTGATAAACTACCGATGTGGCATGGTAAGTGGGAATTTCCTGGCGGCAAAGTTGACCCGGGCGAGACAACCCTTGAGGCCCTCTACCGTGAGGTTAGGGAAGAAACAGGGCTCGAGATTAGCGAGCCTGAACTCGTTGGTGTTCACACTCACAACTGGGAACTAGATGAACACATCCTGCAAGCTTTTCTGGTGATTTATCGCTGCCAGACGGCGCACCCAAATGTTCGCCTTGAGCAGGGTGAAAATGATGCTTTCGAGTGGGCTACCCCCGAAACTTATCTCGAACTAGGAGAGGTGCTTGGGCCTAACCAAAAAATACTTGAGGAACTCTACTTTCCCATCCGCCAAAAGAAGGCTTGATGAGTTTTACAACCGCTTTGCAAATCTTCCGCATTTGTCCGGCCGGACAAATGCGGAAGATTTCAGTCGGTCTACGCTTAGGGCTAAATTTGGGTATACTGGGATAAATAAAGGAGGGTTCTGTGGCACAAGAACCACTATCTACCAATCATGAGCATCACCCCCCGGCCGCGATTCCCGCCCAATCACTTGAACGCCTAACCCGAGCGATTGATCTTCTTAATCGTCGCCAAACTCTCTGGTTTGGTTTTTGGCATGGGCTAGTGGTTGGTATTGGTTCAACCGTCGGGGTGACAATTATTCTTTCTGTCGTTGCTTGGGTCTTAGCGCGACTCGATTTTATTCCCGGTATTGACCAAATTCAACGGCTGCTCCAGGCCACCGGACGTTAAAGACAGTAATATAGCACGACTAACCCACTTCCCGTAAAAACCTCTCGGGATTTTCCTGTCAAACATGATGTTGTTATTATTATCTAAATACGATCGTATTTAGATAATAATAACAGGTTTATTTTGTTTGGTGATACGTACGTTTAGGAGAGGGATTTAGTCTCACCAAAAAGCCCCGCTGTGCAGGGCTCTTTAGTGCCTTTGTTTTTACTTTAGACCTCTTTCAAAACCCCATATCCGACTGCAACACTTTCTCTCGGCAGATTGTAATAGTTTTCTTCGTCAACGTACCTACCAGTATGTCTCCTTAGAAGAACTATTACACTCTACTCGAGAGAAAGTGTTTCGCTACGAAAGAGGGTTTTGAAAGAGGTCTTTTTTAATTTTGCCTTTTTACTTCCTACCTAGTAGTCCATACCCATGCCGCCCGGCATTGGTGGTCCGCCAGCTGGCGGATTCTTTTCCGGCAGTTCGGTAACGATCGCTTCGGTGGTCAGAATCATGGCCGCGGCCGAAGCGGCATTTTGAATGGCCGCTCGGGTGACTTTGAGCGGATCAATCACACCCATCTTCATCATGTCGCCAAATTCATCGCTGGCCGCGTTGTACCCAAAACCCTTGTCGAGCTTTTTGACATGGTCAATAATCACCGCTCCATCTTTGCCAGCATTTTCGGCAATCTGACGCATTGGCTCTTCGAGGGCGCGCCGCAGAATTTGCAGACCAATTTTTTCCTCACCGACGAGATCGAGACTGTCGAGAACAGGAATCACATCCACGAGAGCGACGCCGCCGCCAGCGACGATCCCCTCTTCAACAGCCGCTTTAGTCGCCGAAACGGCATCTTCCACTCGATGCTGTTTCTCTTTTTGTTCAACTTCGGTGGCCGCCCCAACCTTAATGACACCAACTTTGCCAGCCAGCTTAGCCATGCGCTCCTCGAGCTTCTCACGATCATAATCGGAGGTCGTTTTGGCAATTTGCGCTTTAATCTGATCGAGACGGGCTTTGACCTCTTCGGGCTGACCTTTACCCTCGATAATAGTGGTTTTTTCTTTATCGATTTGAACTCGACGAGCGTGGCCGAGATGTTCCATGGTGGCCGTTTTTAGTTCCATACCGGTCTCTTCGGAAACAACAGTCCCACCGGTTAAAACCGCGATGTCGCGAAGCATTTCCTTGCGACGATCACCAAAACCCGGCGCCTTGATAGCCACGGTATTAAAGACACCGCGCAGTTTATTCACAATCAAGGTGGCTAAAGCCTCACCGTCAATATCTTCAGCGATGATTAAGAGATCTTTTTTGCCAGCTTGAGCCATTTGTTCGAGAAGAGGCAGAATGTCGGCAATGGCACTAATCTTTTTGTCCGTCAGTAGAATGGCTGGGCCATCGAGCACCGCTTCCTGACGGGTTGGGTCAGTCATCATATAAGCGGAAATAAAACCCTGATCAAACTGCATACCCTCAACAACTTCTTTTTCCATACCGAGCGTTTTGGACTCTTCGACGGTGATGACGCCATCACGGCCAACAGTATCCATAACCTCGGCAATCAAGTCTCCAATTTCGACATCGTTAGCCGAGATAGCGGCCACCTGGGCAATTTCGTTCTTGCCAGCGACGGTCTTAGCACTCTTTTTGAGCTCTTCGACAACCGCGCGCACCGCCTTCTCAATCCCGTGGCGAATAGCCATAGGATTGGCACCGGCGGTAACCACCTTCAAACCCTCGTTAACAATTGCCTGGGCGAGGACGGTAGCCGTGGTCGTGCCGTCACCGGCAACTGTGTTGGTTTTCTCGGCCACCTGCTTAACAAGCTGGGCCCCCAGATTTTCAAACTTATCAACGAGGTCAATTTCTTTAGCGATAGTGACACCGTCGTTGGTAATTGTGGGCGAACCAAAGCCTTTATCTAAGACAACGTTTCGACCCTTGGGGCCAATCGTCACCTTCACGGCATTGGCGAGAATATTTACTCCTCGCTTGAGACTTTCCCGGGCTTCTTCCCTGAACTTGAGTTGTTTGGCCATAATGCTCCTTCCGGAGCAGCTTCTTAGCTTCTTAGCTTCTTAGCTTCTTAGGAATAACCCAGTCGCTACGAGCTGATGACTAACAGCTGCAAACCTATTATTTATTCAATCACTGCGAGGATGTCAGATTCACTTATGATCTTTAACTCTTCATTATCGAGTTTAATTTCGTCACCACCATATTTGGAAAACAAAACTTTATCCCCAATCTTGACATCAAGGGCAACGAGTTTACCATCAATATATTTACCCGTACCGACGGCGAGGACTTCGCCCTCCTGCGGTTTCTCTTTGGCAGTTTCGGGAATGTAAATCCCGCTTTTGGTAACTTGGGCTCGATCGAGCGGTTTGACGACGACTTTGTCGCCTAAGGGTCGGAGTTTGGTTGCCATACAGCACCTCCACACTACTTTTATTGATCTGATATAAGTCTCAAAAAGGCCCTGTACTATTCATTGTCTGAACACACAAAGCCTCCTTTAATCTTCTAAGTGGCGGATGCGTTGATGAGGGGGATCATCAATTGCATCCACCATCACCTAGAACACCAAAAAATAGGAATAAAGTCAACCCCTCACATGAAATCAACAAACTTCGTGGCTTGTGCAAAGCACGGTTGATTTCATGTGAGGGGTCAAGAGGGACGAAGCTCGAAGACAAGAATGAGCGGGATGTCAGGCACCGCCAAAACTTGTTTTGCAAGTTGCCCTTTGCTCGCTGATGGAGCTGGTTCAACGAGACGGTTAATCTGAAAATTGGCCTCGCGAATGAGGTTAGCGTAGATGGTAAGTGGTCGATGGTAGCGCAGAGTTGGTAAGGTGAGACCCTCCATCGGCACAGCCACCGACCGAGAAGTTAAATAGTTTGAGACAGACATTGTGGCCGGGCGGCGCGCGAGAAGGCTAAGCAGGTCGCGCCGAGTAACGCCAACCGGATAGGCAAAGGCCGGATGCGGCAAGGTAAGAAAAAGCCGACCGGTTGGTTTTAAGAGACGATGAAACTCGCTTAAGGCGGTAGCTGGTTCACCCAAACTATGAATAACCATATTGGCAATGACGACATCGAACTGTTGATTGGCAAATGGCAAAGAAACAGCGAGATTCGCCACCTCGAAATGGCGGCTAGGAAAGTTTTTTTGGGCGCGGGCAACCATCAGAGGGGCGCCATCAATCCCGATCACTGTCGCGCCCTTTTCCGCAAGTTTTTCGGTTAAATAGCCATTGCCACAACCAGCATCGAGGATTATTTGGCCGCGGACATCACCGAGCAGATTAAAAAGAACCGGATCAATTAAGAGACGACGGAAGGGGTCACCAAAACGTCCCTGGCGAAGGTCATAAGCCGCCGCCGCGGCATCCCAACGCGTAAGATCGTCATTAGTTTCACCAGGACCCGGAGGATGAAAGGTAAGGCGGGTATCCAAAACCTGGATCGACTCGGGATACTGGCTAGTGAGTGGGTTAGCCGCAATCTTTTTTGTTTGGCTGGCTTTGGTTTTAACCTCCAGCCACTCGCCAAGCCAACCGGCCAGTAGCCACTCTAGCGGGCGACGAGTCAACTGACTAAACCGTAAAGATCGACTGGGACGGTGTTTGTGGGCGGGAAAGTCGCTGCCAAAATCTTGGGCCATCCAACGGTTAGCAAGCCGAAATTGATCGTAGATATGATCAAGATCAACCAGAGGAATGAGCTGGCTTAAATCCTGGGCATGGTAGCGGTTGTGTGGGAGGATTTCTAAGGCATCAGTTGTTTGATACCGGTTTAAACAAATACGGCCACTGATTTTTTGGCCGTGGCGACGTAGACCGAACAAGTGAACGAATAATGAAACTAATAGGCGGACGGTGAAAAGACGGCCCGGATTCGCCACAATAAAAAAATCGATATCCGAGCCCTCGTGGGCTGTTCCTCGGGCGACCGAACCAGTTAGGCCGACAAAACGCACAAATGGCAAGCCGGCTAACACAAGAGCAACCCGGGTAGCCCGACGAAAATAGAGGTGCTGGACAGTCTGTTTACCCATTTGGCTATTCTAAATGACTTCCCTGCCACGGCCAAGAGAGGTTCGTAGTTTGTAGGTTGTAGGTTCTTAGGTTTTTAGGAGGGATTTTTCCATCTGGCGGTAGAGACCGTCTGGTTCGGCAATGGCCAGGGCCACGATTTCATCAGCGCGAGATTGTGAGTCGGCAATACTATAGGCCCGAAAATCTGGGGCATTGCCGCTTGGCCGCATATGAAAAACATCAGCGCTGGCAAAGAGGATCCGGACGCCGTCGATGGTAGAAATCGACTTGATCTGGCCAAAACCGTTTTTCTTTTTAAAATACTTCGCCAATTCTTTTCTTGTTTGGTCGTTATCTTCAGAAAAATGGGCAACGATGGCTTTGGCTGTGGCAGTGGGGAAGTTACCGATTTGGGCAAAACTCGTATAGCGTTTGGGTAGCTCTTCGAAAAGCTCGGAAATTTTCAAATTGGCCTCAAGAGCAGCTATCAAGGCAACTAGAATTGGCAGGGTCGCGTCTCGCGTTGGGAGCGACGGAAGCTCCTGGCCGTTTACTTTAAATTGAGAACCGGTCATAAAACCACCATTCACTTCCCAGCCAGTCGGACGAAGTTTGCCGGCCGCGCTGGCGTCGATCATCGCCTCGACAACATATGGCGAACCAATTTTGGTTTGTTCCCAGTCAATCTGCTTAGCCGTTAAGTAGTCGGTGGCGGCGTCAGAGGTGGTGGCGGTGCAAGCGGCGAAATCGGCTTTGAGCCAGGCGGCAACAACAGCACCGAGCACGTCACCGCGGTGGAATTCCCCTGTCTCATCGATCACAAAGGGCCGGTCACTATCACCGTCCGTGGAGATGATAGCGAAGCAATCAGGGTTTTCTTTGGTCAGCCGGCGGAAGTAGTCTTTATGTTCGGGCGTTACATTCTCGCTATCTATCGGGATAAAAACGTCAGAACGGCCAACGGGAATTACTTCGGCGCCGAGATGAATAAGAATGTCGGTGATCAGATCACGGCCAACCGCCGAATGTTGGTAGAAAACGATCTTCTTGCCCTGAAATGTGTTGGGGGCAAAAATAGTCGTAAAACGGTTGAGGAAGTCGGTCGTGGCCGCCTTTTCCTGCCCAGGAAGATTGATGGTTTTTTTAAGGAAACCCTGGGCATCAAATTGGGTATCAGTTGCCGCTTGGTTATAGATCGTGATCCGGACTGCCGCAACATTTTCCTTAATCGCCGCCTCGTCACCCTTTAAAACTTCGCCGGCTGATTTATAAAACTTAATGCCGTTGCGGTCGGCCGGAATGTGACTGCCAGTAACCATAATGCCTGGCGCCCGGGATTTGAGCGCATAGAGGGCCAGAGCGGGAGTCGGGATTAAGCCTAAGTAGACAACTTTGTAACCATTATCCTCACACGCAGCCTGAACAGCCTGCATAATACGTGGCGTGCTATCGCGCAGATCGCCGGCGAGATAGACGGTTGCGCCTGGCTGCAAATTGTCATGCGTCTCTAGAAATTTCAAAAAACCGACGGTGTTGAGGTAACACTCAAGATCAGTCATGTCGACAACCAGGCCGCGGAGACCCGAAGTACCAAAGTTGAGCTCAACTGGTTCGTAGGTAAGTGAGCCACGGAGCGTACTCATTTTTCCTCCTTAATTATCCCGACGACTTCCGAAGTTTTGGCTTCTAAAAGAGCTTGATCATTGGCCTCAAGGTTGAGCCGAACAACCGGCTCGGTATTGCTGACACGCAGGTTAAACCACCAATCGGGATAGTTGACCGTCAGGCCATCGAGGCGGTCCTGAATACCATCTTGGAAATGCTCGGCGAGACGCGTCAGCACATCCACGGCATCGGCAACTTTGAGATTCATCTCCGGAATCATGGGGTAGCGGTGATACGTATCAATCAAGGTTGAGAGACGCTCTCCACTTTCCGAGAGGGCGACCATCGCCACAAGGGCCCCAATCAGGCCCGAGTCAGCAAAGTAATTGTCCTTAAAAAAGAGATGGCCCGATGTTTCGCCACCAAAAGGCGCATCACGCTCACGCATGGCCTCGCCGATATAAATGCGGCCGGCTTTCACGCGAAAAGGCTGGCCACCCCACTCACTTATCAATTCGCGGGCGGCTCGACTTGTTCGGACTTCATGGACGATGGTGGCGCCGGGATGGAGCTTCAAATAATGCTTGGCGGCAAGCGCAATAAAATCACTCCCCGAGACAGACCGCCCGAGATCGTCAACCAGAACGGCTCGGTCGCCATCGCCATCAAAGGCCAAACCAAA
>ERZ1292633.3007-Hain-H41-02um-R1-3007-length-16748-cov-47_pt2 | contig 11700 bp, 20 predicted proteins | sample MGYA00564406_ERZ1292633 | MGnify/ENA primary metagenome ERZ1292633 (study PRJEB36523, sample SAMEA6512639) | groundwater metagenome | collected 2019-01-08 | study: AquaDiva: Metagenomics assemblies of 32 groundwater samples
TTTAACATAATTTAATATTATCACAACACCAATAAATTTCCACTCGCTCAAAAAAAAATCCCGCTTTTAAGCGGGATTTTTTTTGAGCGAGTTGTTCCTTAGTGATGCTCTCCGATGTCTTTTCTAAGTTTTTCTATGTATTTGGAAGCGGCGTCTCGTCCGCCAAGCCCAAAAGCCAAACCTCCGGCGATGGCCACCATGGCCACAAACCCGGTAAACAAAGTTTGCGAGAAAGCTCCGGCAATTCCCAACTGATACAAGGCGGCCAATATGGCAAAAATCCAAATTGACCACTTAGTTAAACCTCCCAAGAAATGAGTGGAAGGGGCGCCAGCAACCTTAGCTGAACCGACAACCACCTTCTGCATTGCATGGGCGATAAAAGCCGCGACTATTAAAATCAAAGTCGCTACTATTACATTAGGCAAATATCCAAGAACGACATTCTTTAAGAATTCGTTAACTTGAGTAAGTCCTAAAATATCCAAAGAAGCAACCAAGAAAACAACAATCAAAAACCATCTCACAAGACCGCCAATGAATGCTCCAGAGTTAAGAGTAAAACCTCCTTTGTGAAGCATTTCGTCCACACCAACTGACTGAAAGGCCTTATCTACCTTTAACGCGCTCGCTATTTTCTCTATAAACTTACCAAGAATGGAAGCAACCAAAAGACCTATTACAAATATTATTACCGCTATTATTAATTTGGGAGCAAAACCGGCAACCCCTCCCCAAAGATTTTGGAAAGACATTACTAATGTATCGCTCCAGATTTGTGTTGACATTTTGTTTTAAAAAATAAAACTTATTAATTTGTAATGTAAGACAGTAAGATTTTTCGACCATCTTACTACTTCGCTTTTAAGCTATCTACATTATACAGCAAATAAAATTAAATTTTAATAGGGGGGGTGTGGATAAGTCTTTAAGCTATTATCTATTTAGTGTCTCTAAATTAAGCAATGTTTAACCCTCTGACTATCTCAATGAGTCTTAGCGATACAGCGCTATCCCTTGAGATGATTTCATTTTTTATTTGCAGACAATCTGCCTTGTTAAGATTGCTTATAATATCAAACCTGTTTGTCTGATGTTTTGTGTCATCAGTTCTTCCAAAATGCGCCACTCGATCTCTAAAGTTTTCAGTTTGGAGAATAACAAAACTATAAACTGGGTTTTTTCTTCGGCTTGAATTTGTCGCCTCAATCTTATCAGACATATTTTTAAGACTATCTGTTATTACTTTGTCTAAAATCTTTGCAGCATAGATAATTTCATCTGTTTGGGCAAGGAAAACATAATCTTCCTCATTGTGCCTAAAAACATCACCGAATTTTACAATACTTCCGTTCATAAATTAATCTGAGTATATCTTAGCAAAAAGACTTATTTCTTCCCTTGAAACAACACAGTCTTTATCCTCTATTGCTAGCGAATAAGGTATATTGTCAAGCAATTTTGTCTTTTTCCATGGGGACTCCTTGTGCGAAGCATCTTCAATATATTTTGTATTTCTCGCTCCAAATCGCATACATACAACTTCCAAAACATCTAATTCTGATTTTGAAAAATATTTTTTATCGTTTTCTGAAAAATTTCTTTTTGGAAGTATTCTATTTATCATTGATTCTTCAGATCTTTCACAATAAATCACATCTGCAAGAACAGAATTATCGGCATCATCACAAGCAGCATCCACTAAATTTTTTATAGTGCTTGGTATTGGACCGTGTTCAAGATTAACGTAATTATCAAAGGTAACAGGCATTCCGTATTTTTTCACATGCGTAAAATCAAGAAAGTAGAATAATTTCATTAACTTCACTTTTCCAAGAAATTTTTGATCGGTATTCGCACAAAAATAGAGAAGTATTGCCTTTAATTTTGCAAGAGGCATATTCATATATTTTATGATAACACACCTAGACAACTAATCAACAGTAGCCAACAACCTTACTCGTATTCCATCATTGAGGTTTGGGCTTCTATTTGTTTAGCAGTTTCCAAGACAACAGAAACGACAATCAAGAGAGCTGTGCCTCCAATAGCCAATGAAGCGATGCCGGTCACCGCTTTTATACCCAAAGGGACAACGGCGATAAATCCCAGGAAAAGCGCTCCCACCAAAGTAATTCTGGTTATTATTTTTGAAAGATAATCCGAGGTAGATTGTCCGGGTCTTATGCCGGGAATAAACGCTCCGCCTTTTTGCAAGTTTTGCGAAATCATCTTGGGATCAAATGTAACCGCCGTGTAAAAGTAGGTAAAAAAGAAAACAAGCACAAAATATGAAACTCCGTAAACCCATGCATTATTAAGAAAGGCCAAAATATAACCGGACAAAGAGGAAACCGCTCCGCTGTTTAATCCAGCCAATAAATTAACAATCATTTGAGGGAAAAGTAAAATAGAGATGGCAAAAATTATCGGAATAACTCCAGCCTGATTGACCTTCAAAGGAATATGCGTAGAAGCGCCGCCATAAACTCTTGACCCCCTTACTTGTTTGGCGTAAGAAACAGGCACGATTCGCTCCGCTTCAGAAATAACAATGACACCTCCGATTATAAGAACGGCTATCGCCAAAAATAAAACATACATCGGAATTTGAGAGGCATCAAAAGTAAAAAGCGTTCTTTGGATGGTTGACGGCAAGTTTGCCACGATACCCCCAAATATTATAAGCGAAATACCGTTGCCAATACCCTTTTCCGAGATAAGCTCTCCCAGCCAAAGTAAAACCATAGTGCCGGCAATCATTATGGATATGTTTGTAAATTTATCCAAAAAGGAAATTTGCCCAAGAATTCCCTGCCCTTGCAACATCGTCATTAAACCAAAACCCTGCAAAAAACCCAACGGAACAGCCAAAAGTCTTGAGTATTGGTTGAATTTTTGCCTGCCCGCCTCGCCGTCCTCTTGATACATTTCTTTAAGTTTCGGAAAAACCATAGTAAAAAGTTGCATTATGATTGACGCGGTGATGTAAGGAGCCACGCCAAGCATAAGGATGGAAAGATTGGACAATCCTCCTCCAGAGAAAATATCCAACAATCCAAAAAATTGATTGCTGGATAAGAAAGAGCTTAACTTATCGTGATCAACACCCGGTATCGGTATACTTGAACCAACTCTGAACAAAACCAAAACTGCCAAAACAAAAATAATTTTGCCTCTTATCGCTTTGTCTTTTAAAATTATTTTTATTTTGTTAAACATATGACTATTATGACGCTATTGTTCCTCCCGCTTTTTCTATCTTCTCTTTAACCGCTTTGGAAAATAAGCAACCTGTAATTACAAACTTCTTCTCAATTTCTCCTTTTCCTAAAATTTTCACCGATGGAATTTTCCCGCCAACTTTTTTTATTAAACCTTTTTCCACAAGAATATTGGGAGTTATTTCGCTTTTATCGGAAAAGTTTTTGTTCAAAGATTCAAGATTGATAATCATCGCGTCTTTTTGGAAAGATTTGAATTTATATCCTCTTTTCTTCGGTATTTTCTTAATCAAGTCTCTTATTTCCGGTCTCATTTTTCTTCCCGATCTGGCTTTTTGCCCTTTAATACCACGACCAGAATAAGTACCGCGTTTTCCTCCGCGACCAATATACTTGCCTTTTCTGCTTTTTGTTTTTGGTGTTACTTGATGAATTTGCATAATTGTATTTGACTTTATAAACTTTTTACCGTATTTTCTTCAACGCCTCAATCGTTACTTTGGCGTTGTTGACCTTGTTTTTGCTTCTAGATAAATATTTCGCGTTAACATCTTTTATCCCAGCCAATTCAAAAACAACTCTAGCTGAGCTTCCAGCAATAAGCCCTCTTCCTTTGGCTGGTTTTATTATTACCACACTGCTTCCAAACTTAGCTTCCGACTCTCTTTGTATGGAAAACTCTTTGGTCAATTTCGGTTTAATCAAATTCTTCTTTGCGTTTCTAAAAGCTTTTTCTATCGCTCCTGCGGTATCGGACGCTTTGCCAGTACCAACACCAACATCCCCTTTTCTGTTTCCAGTCACCATCGTCACTCTAAAGTTAAAACGCTTTCCGCCTTTTGTAACTCTGGTAACTCTTCTTATGTCTATTATTTTTTGGTCGTATTCGGATTTTTGCTTCTCCGAACCCCTACCTTTGCTAAATTTATTTGCCATATGTTTCAATCTTAAATCTAAAAAATTAGACCTCCTTCTCTTGCGCCATCCGCCAATGCCTTTACCCGACCTTGATATTTATACCCTCCGCGATCGAAAGCGACAACTTCAATCTTTTTCAATTTGGCGGCTTTCGCCAACTCTAAACCAACTTTTTTTGCCGAATCCACTTTCTTCATCTTACTTTCCATTTTCAAGTCTCCAGCTGAAACAAGTGTCACACCTTTGGTGTCGTCTATGATTTGGGCGAAAACATGCTTATTTGACCTGAAGACGGAAAGTCGCAAGCGATTACTCACAGCGCTTATTTTAGCTCTGACTCTCCTGTGTCTTATGTCTCTTTTTGAAATTGTTCTTTTCATGAATTTATTATTTACAATCATCCTTACGCTGATGCTGATGCCGCTTTCTTACCGGCCTTTCTTCTTATAACCTCTTTTTCATATCTTATGCCGGTGCCTTTGTATGGTTCCGGTTTCTTAAAGGCTCGCACATTTGCGCTGAATTGTCCAATCGTTTCTTTGTCACAACCGTTGATTGTAATTAATGATTTTTCCACTAAAACTTTTACCCCTTTTGGTATCTCAATCTTAACGGGATGCGATAAACCGATATTTAAAGAAAGTTTTGTTCCTTCCAATTGAGCCTTGAACCCTATTCCTTCTATTATTAATTTCTTTTCAAAACCTGCCGTCACGCCTTTTATCATATTGTTTATATGAGAAGCATATGTCCCCCAAACAGCTTTGTTTAATGCGCCCTTTCTCAAAGAAACTGTTATTAACTTATCTTCTATTTTTACATCAATGCTATCTTGCATCGGTCTTGCCATTTCCCCAAGAGGACCTTTCACAGTCAAAATGCTGTCGTTTAATTTAACGTCAACTTTTTCCGGTATTTGTATTCCTTTTTTTCCTATGTGGCTCATAAATTAATATATTTCGCAAATTATCTCCCCTCCGACTTTTTCTCTAACGGCTTCTTTCCCGGTAATAACCCCCTTGGGTGTGGATAATATTTGGAAACCGAATCCCTGTCTAATTTTCTTTATTTTTGATGAAGGAGAATAGACTCTGCGCGAAGGCTTTGAAACTCTTTTTATGTTGCTAATTGCCGGTCGACCCAAATCATCATACGCTAAAATCATATCTATTGTTTTTTTGACCTTCTTGCCTTTATGGTCGGCTTCTTTTATAAATTTTTCTTTAGCGAGGATTTTGGCTATATCCATTTTTATTTTTGAATACGGAACAGACACTGTTTGTTTCCCTACAGCTTGCGCGTTTCTTATTGAAGTTAACATATTTCCAATAGTATCCATAAATTTAAATTACCATGATGATTTTTTAACACCCGGAATCATTCCCTCGTTTGCCAATTCTCTAAAGCAAATCCTGCACAAATCAAAATCTCTCATATAACCTCTCTTTCTTCCGCAACGGAAACACCTTCTTACAACCCTTGATTTGTATTTTGGTGTTTTCTTTGATCTTGCGATGACTGATGTTTTTGCCATATGTTATGAATGTATATACTAAGCCTTAAATGGAAATCCTGCAAGTCTTAACAACTCCAACGCCTCTATTTTGTTCTTGGCAGTGGTGACAACAGTGACACCCAAACCAAAAGCGGATCTCACATCTTCTTCCGCGGCTTCTGGAAAAGCTATGTGTTCTTTGAAGCCAATGGACATATTTCCGGTTTCATCAACCAGTTTTTGTTCGAGGCCTCTGAAATCCCTAACTCTTGGGATCGTCACATTGACTAATTTCTCCAAAAAGTCATACATTCTGTTTCCTCTTAATGTCGCCGAGTACCCAACAATCATTCCTTCTCTTAACTTAAAGGAAGCGATTGACTTCTTGGCCTTGTTTACTAGAGGTTTTTGACCGGCAATTTGAGTAAACGCCTTTAGAGCTGATTCTTTTTTGGCTTCGTCTTTGAAAGATCCTATGCCGACACTTAACACCACCTTGGTTATTTTTGGTATTGCCAACGCATTTTTATAACCAAACTTCTTGTTCATTTCTGGAGTTACAACTTTATTTAATTTTTCTTTAAATTTATTCATTTTTGTTTTTATGCTGTTCCGCCACATTTTTTACAAATTCTCACTTTTTTATCTCCTTCCATCTTATAGCCTATTCTTGTCGTTTTTCCGCAAGAAGAACAAACAATCATAGCATTTGCCGAATGAAACGGAGCGACAATTTGGGCGATATGTCCTTTTTGTCCTTGCTTTCTCGGCTTCATATTTTTCTTCTTAATATTTACCCCCTCAACTATTATTTTTTCTTCCAATGGAAAAACTTTAGAAACCTTGCCGGTCTTGCCCTTGTCTTTGCCTGCCATTATTTTTACCATATCTCCTTTTTTAATTTTCATATTTTTTACACTACTTCCGGCGCCAATGAAATTATCTGATTAAACCCTTTTTCCTGAATTTCTCTCGGGATTGGTCCAAAAATTCTTCCTCCCAACGGTTCGTGCTTCGCTTTGTCCAAAAGAACGACGGCGTTTTCGTCAAATCTCACATAAGAACCGTCCTTCCTTCTAAAAGCGTTTTTTTGTCGGACGACTAAGGCGTGGTGAACTTCTTTTTTCTTGACAGCTTTTCTCGGTTCGGCAGTTTTAATGGAAACAACAACGATTTCACCCAACTGAGCGTATCTCTTTTTGCTTCCGCCAAGCACCTTGAAGACTTGCGCCAGCTTTGCGCCAGTGTTGTCGGCTATATTTACCATTGTTCTTGGCTGTATCATAAATTAAATTTTGGACAAAACTTTAAAATGCTTGTCTTTTGATAATGGTCGGCACTCTTGGATCATCACAGTTTCCCCCACATTATATTCCTCTTTTTCATCATGGGCTTTATATCTTTTTGTTTTCTTGACGTATTTTTTGTACTTTGGGTGCTTAACAAAACGATCAACGGAAACGACGACGGTTTTATCCATAGCATCCGACACTATTATTCCTTTTAATTTTTTATTTTCCATATCTTTATTGACTACCTTGCTATTATTTTCGTCTTTACCGGCAACTTTGACCCTCCCTTTCTTAAGGCTTCCCGACATGTCGCCTCATCAAGCCCATCAACTTCAAATATTACATTGCCCGGTCTTGCTCTGTAAACAAAGCCCGACAAATCGCCCTTGCCCTTACCCATACCAACTTCGGCCGGCTTTTTCGTGATAGGCATATCGGTAAAAATTCTTATCCAAATTTTTCCGGCGTTGTTTGTGTATCTTGCCATCGTCTTCCTGGCCGCTTCAATCTGGTTCGCCCAAATTTCTTTCGTTTCTTGAGCAACCAAACCAAAAGAACCGAAATCCAAACTATTTCCTCTTGTTGCCACATGGACCTTCTTTGGATTTTCTCTCATTCGGTGCCATTTTCTAAATTTTACTTTTTTGGGTATCATTTTTAAAATTAAAACTACTTATCAAATTTATCTCCCTTATATGTCCAAACTTTTATACCTATATCTCCATAAGGCAAGTGGGCTTTTTCTCTGGCAAAATCAATATCGGCGCGCAAGGTTTGCAAAGGAATTCTGCCTTTTCTCAACCATTCCTTTCTTCCCATTTCCGAACCATCTAGTCGTCCAGACATTGCGACTTTTATTCCCTTGACACCATTACTCGCCATAGCCTTTTCCATTATTTGCTTCATTGTTCTCCTGAAGGGCATTCTTTTTTCCAAGTTTTCGGCCGCCATTTGAGCCAAAATCATAGCGCTTGATTCCGGATACTTAATTTCCTCCACGGTCAATTTTATTTCCTTCGGAATTTCCGCTTTTATTTTCTTCATAATTCCGGTTATTTGGGCTTTTATTTTGTCTGCGCCCTCGCCCTTTCTGCCTATAAGAAGTCCCGGGCGCGAAGTTTTTACTATCAAATGAAAAACCGCCGGCGATCTTTCTATCTCTATGCCCTCCACATACATACCTCTCATTGATTTTATCAACGCCTCTCTTATCAACACATCCGCCTTAAGAAAATGTCTGTATTTGATCGGGCTAAACCAGCGAGATTTCCAATTTCTCAATATACCTAACCTGAATGAATATGGGTGAACTGTCTTACTCATAAATTTATTTTTTTGATTTTCCTTGCCCTGAAAGGACGATTGTTATGCAACTTGTCCTTTTCAAAATCTGATTTGCCATACCTCTTGATCTCGGCATAGATCTCTTGAGTACCGGTCCGGCATTAACGGTAATTGTTTTTACTCTCAAATTACTTTCATCGGTAATATTGAAGTCGTGCCTTGCATTGCTTATAGCAGATTTAAGGAGTTTTGCAATCGGGTCAGAAGCTTTCTTGGTCAAAAAATTAAGCTCCGTAATGGCATCATTAACCTTCTTGCCCTTAATCAAACTGGCAACAAGCCTCGTCTTTCTTGGCGAAGATCTGTAGTTATTTAATTTTGCTGTTATTTCTTTCATTTATTTACTTTACTTTATTGAATTCGGAACCTTTCATTTCTGGAGGATTTACCTCTATATTTTACTTCTTCTCCGCCGGAGCGGCTTTTGCCGCTTGCGCTGACGCTATTTCTGATTCTTTCTTCTTGGTTTCTATTTCTTTCTGCATCTTGCCTCCGTGCTTGACGAATTTTCTGGTTGGACTGAATTCTCCAAGTCTGTGCCCTATCATATCCTCAGTAATTCTAACTTGGATGAAATCTTTCCCGTTGTGCACGCCAAAAGTGTATCCTATCATCTCCGGCGATATTTGCGAGGCCCTCGCCCATGTCTTAATAACCGTGCCGTCCATCGGCTTAAACGCGCTGATCTTTTTCAGTAATTTTTCGTAAATATATGGTCCTTTTTTTAAACTTCTTGACATAAAATTATTTTTTTATTTTTTCTTTCGTCTTGAAACGATAAACACATTGGAATATTTTTTCGGCGTTCTAGTCTTAACACCCCTTACACCCTTGCCCCACATATTTTTAACCCTGCTCATACCTCTCGGTTGTCTGCCTTCCCCTCCGCCAAGCGGATGATCAACTGGGTTCATTGCGCTACCTCTCACAGTTGGTCTGACACCCAACCACCTTGATCGTCCGGCTTTGCCGAAGTTTCTTAACTTATATTCTTCGTTGGATACTTGTCCAACGCTCGCCCAAGCTTCCAAAGAAACCTTTCTTATTTCCGTGGAAGGCATTTTTATCAAGGCGTATCCGCTGTCGTGAGCCAAAAGCTCCGCGAAATTGCCGGCGCTTCTTATCATTTTGGCGCCAGATCTTGGCAAAATTTCTAAATTATAAATAAAAGTGCCGACTGGAATCTTTTTTAGCGGAAGTCTATTGCCCGGTTTAATATCGGCATTTTCCGAAGTGATTATTTTGTCTCCCACTTTCAGCCCTGCCGGCAATAAAATATATCGCTTGGCTCCATCGGCGTAAAATACGAGCGATATAAAACCCGATCTGTTTGGGTCATACTCCACCGACTTAACCGTTGCCGGTATGTCCATTTTGTCGTACTTAAAGTCTATTTCGCGATAAGACCTCTTCACTCCTCCTCCTTTGTGTCGGACAGTGATTCTTCCGGCGGAATTTCTCCCCACACCTCTTTTGAATCCTTTTGTCAGACTTTTTTCCGGCTCTGAACGCGTCAAAACATTGCGATAGGAAACTACCGACATATGTCTTCTTGATGGAGTTGTGGGTTTATAATGTTTCATTTTTCTAAATAAAATCTTTCTAAATTGCTATCTTGTCGCCCGTCTTCAAGTAAACTACGGCCTTTTTGTATCCGTCTTTTTGCGCCGGCCTTCTTTTTATGTAAACCATTTTCCCGGGGATATTTATTATTCTTACTTTCTTCGGTTCAACATTGTATTGCTTTTTGATCGCCTGTTTGACCATTATTTTATTGAAGTTTGCCTCAACCTCAAAAACATAGATTCCTTTCCCATTCAAAGAAGTGGCTTTCTCCGTCACACGAGGAGTGAGCCCAAAGGAAACAACTTCCTTTTCGGAAGTTTCTTTTTTCTTAGAAACTTTTTTCTTTTCCGTCTTCTTTAAAATTGCCATTTCTTTAATTTCACTAAGTAAACAAATATGCCTTCTTTCGGCATATTTGCCTGACTATCAACTATTTAAATAAACCAATAATGACATCTTAACAAAACTGCGTTTAAAGTCAATGGCAACGCTCCAAGTTTGACACTTTATGCCACCTTCCAAAATCTTTTTTCATAAATTATGAAATGTTTTACGCGTCAAATCTCCTGCCAAATAGAACCTATTCTTTTTACTATAAGATAAATAATTCTATTCGCCGTTATTGTTTTATTTTCATCATCTGCATCTACGCAAGTGGCGGTTATTGTTATCGGATATTTTCCAGCTGGAGTTTTTCCGGGAATATTTTTTACGAAAAAATCACCCTCTTCTGGTAAGGTTCTCTTTTCATTTTGAGGGAATATTTTGTCTTTAAAATAAAGATTCCCTTTCCAGTTGTCATCATAACTGACACTCAGTGCATATTTTGAATCTTCGCAACTGGTACCGGTTATATTTAGGGTTTTTTTCGTTGAATTTGCGGGCAATCCGGCGACGATGTTCGCCTCAATGTAGTCCGCGATAGTGATTATTATGCCCCCTTGCGTGACACAATCAGACTCACATTGCTTTTCTTTTGTTTCAACAACCGTCTGATCCTCCGCGTAAGAGCCGTCATCGCCAAGACACTTGATGGTATAAACATATGTGCTTGACTCTTCACTAAGGCTTCCCGTCTTCAACTCACCATTAGACGCTAAATTTGTTTTTTTGACACTCTTAAAACTAGAATCGTCATCGGAAGAAATTTCACAACTTTTCGTATTTTCAGACAGCCATAATAAATTCGCCTGATTGTCAAAATCAACAATGTCTGGCGTGTTCCAAAAATCAACCGCCGGAGTTTCTGGTTCATCAGAAGAAGATGAAATGGTAATGCTCGCCGAATCCTCGTTCTCAAAATTATCAAAACAAGTGACCGAATATATTCTTTCTTCCTCTTGCCCAAAAACCTTTGTTTTGTAATTTCCGTTTATGTCGTTTTTTTGATTGGTATCCGCCCAACCACTGTCCGCGTCATTATCATCATTGACACAACTGGTGGCGTTATCCGATCCCCACGACAAAACCGCCTCTTCGCCAACGGCCAAGTTTGTCTTATCCGCGGAAATGTAAGCGGTTGGAAAGGCGGTGTCTTTCGTGAAAGAAGCGGTTGCATCCTTGTCGTTCATCATAGTTATTTCGCAAACACTCGTTTCATCTGCGGAAACAACACAGTCTCCCGACCAACTGCCGAAAGAAGAATCGTTGAGTTCTGTCGCCGTCAATTCAATCACGGATCCTGCCGGAAAATTAGCCGAAACGAAAGAACAATTCGCGTCGCAATAAATTTCTTTCGATCCAGTTATCTCTCCGTTTCCATCTCCTGTTTTTTTAACAGTAAGGGTGTAATAAACAGTTGGAGCATTCTCGCAAATCAATTTAGCATAATCAACAATCCCGCCATAAGACGAATAAATAA
>ERZ1292633.5287-Hain-H41-02um-R1-5287-length-11700-cov-4_pt1 | contig 11700 bp, 15 predicted proteins | sample MGYA00564406_ERZ1292633 | MGnify/ENA primary metagenome ERZ1292633 (study PRJEB36523, sample SAMEA6512639) | groundwater metagenome | collected 2019-01-08 | study: AquaDiva: Metagenomics assemblies of 32 groundwater samples
CTTGCGATTTTGTGAACTGTGGAATATGGAATGCCACTTGACTTAGCCAACCAGTAGAGCGAACGACCAGCTAACAGAGTTTCTAAGTAAATTCTAACATTTGAGCGTTGCACATAAAATTTATAGCTTATCTTTTATTTTCTTACAAGATAGATATTGCATTTAGTATTATATAGTGACTAGTGTTGTAATGTATAGCGTTTAGTGTTATAGTGGATTTGTTACTGTTTAGTAATAAATTTAAGTTCTTTGAAATTGGAGTAAATAAACTATGACAATACATAAAACAGTTGTTCAAGAAGATTCTAATTTACACGCTGATTATGCAAGAAATGAATTAGAATTAGATATAGCACTATCTGTTCAGTTAAAACTCAAGCAAGCGTCTATTTGGACATTCAATGCTTTGTGTGAAACAGATGCTTTACTTGATCGTGATAAGTCTAAAAAACTAATTGATAGACTCGAACAGCAATCGAATGAAGCAGACGATATAAGAGCAGAAATTGATGCTATCGTTAAAGACTTGCGAACAACTAAACGCAAATTGACTAAAAGACTTAAATCAAAGCTGTTTTCAAGCGAGATGAAAGTTCAAACGTCAATAGTTAATGAGATGGTCAAAGAACAGACCCAAATAATTGCAGAAAAGTTTTTTGAAGAAAATCCAAAAGCCAAAAAGCCAAGAATGCCAATTATTAAGTCTGACATCATCAATTAAGCGTAGTGCTATCAAGAGATAGCATTGTTTAGTGTTGTTGGAAGTTATCTTAAACTTTAATCGAACTAGAAAAGCGTTTTTGCTCATCTAGTTTTTAATTTTGTGGTCAAAGCGTCATTCAAAGCGTCATTTTGAAAGCAAAAAGAAAAGAGATGTTTTTACACATCTCCAAATTCTTTGTTTTATTGAACTTAATGGTGATCCGAGAAGGACTCGAACCTTCGACCCAATGGTTAAAAGCCATTTGCTCTACCGACTGAGCTATCGGACCACATTGTCAAAGTAGCTTTGCTACTGACGAAACTATGATAATACACATTCAGACTTTATTGTGCAAGTCTTCTGTGAAACTTTTCTCTAATTCTTAAACCAACTTTCCATCACCGAATCTTGCAGGATAATAGTCTGATCGCGCTCAGGACCTGTCGAGATTAAGCCAATTTCAACTCCGATTGAATTTGATAAAAACTCAACGTAAGTCTTTGCTTTCTCCGGCAAATCGTCAAAATTTGTAATGCCGAGCGTTTCTGATTTCCAGCCTTCAAGTGTTTCATAAATCGGTTTAATTTTGTCCAAATCCAATGAAACCGCTGGAAATGTATCAATTCGTTTGCCGTCAATTTCGTAACCGATACAAACCTTAATTTCGTCTAAAGCATCTAAAACGTCTAATTTTGTTAAGGCAACTGAATTAAATCCATTTAGTTCGGCAGCATAACGGGTTGCAATCGCATCGAACCAACCGCAACGGCGTGGGCGTTTGGTAACTGAACCGTATTCGTTTCCGCGCTGACGAATCAAATTCGCCATATCCTCTTCTTCATCAAGCATTTCGGTCGGAAAAGGTCCTTCGCCAACGCGTGTTGCGTAAGTGCGGACAATGCCCAAAACTCCTGTAATGTGATGCGGCGGAATTCCTGCACCAACCGCTGCTCCACCCGCCGTTGGATTTGAAGAAGTAACATACGGGTAAGTTCCGTGGTCAACATCTAAAAGCGTCGCTTGTGCGCCTTCGAGCAGGATTTTTTTATTTTGCTTTTTCGCTTCGGCAAAGAAATGCGAAGTTTCGGTCACAAACGGGCGAAGTCTTTCAGCAAGCACTGAAATTTCGGCAAAGATTTCATCCGAACGAAGCGGCTCGCGCCCGTATAGGACAATAATCCGATTTGCTTCTTCAAGATTTCTTTCAATCCGCAATTTCAAAAGTTCGGGAACTAACGCATCGGAAACCCGAATTCCCCGCCGACCAGCTTTATCTTCGTATGCAGGACCGATTCCGCGTAAGGTGGTGCCGATTTTTTCATTACCCAACCTTTCTTCGGAAGTATGGTCAAGGGCTTGATGATACGGCATAATCAAATGTGCGCGACTCGAAACTTTTAATCTTTCGGGTGTAATCGAAATTCCTTTTTCGGCAAGTTGATCAACTTCTTCAAAAAAGGCTTTCGGGTCAATGACCATTCCGTTTCCTAAAACACAGGTTGAATCTTCGTGAATAATCCCCGATGGCAAAAGCCTCAAAACAAAGGCTTTATCTCCAACATAGACCGAGTGTCCGGCATTGTGTCCGCCTTGATAGCGGGCGACAATATCAAAACGATCCGCCAATAAATCAACTACTTTTCCTTTTCCTTCGTCGCCCCATTGTGCGCCAATTATTACAATTATCATAAAATAGTGGTCAGTGGTTAGTGGTCGGTGGTCAGCCTTTTACTTTTCACTTAATTCTCTCCAATCTTGTTTGAGTAGTCCATAAATTATATCGTCATAAATTTGTGAATGCCGACACAGTGCTTGGCGCAAAACCCCTTCGAGTTTAAAACCTAATTTTTCGGGAATTGCGCGACTTTTCACGTTTTTATCGGCACAACGGATTTCGATTCGATTCATCTGCAATTCATCAAAAGCGTAATTTATCAATATTTTACAGGCTTTTGTAATGATGCCTTGACCTTCAAAATCTTTGGCAAGCCAATATCCGATTTCTGTTTTCCGACATTTCCAATCAAATTTATTAAACCCGATTGAGCCGATTAGTTTTTCATTACTAAAAATCCCGAAACCCTGCCGTTTCTTTTCTGCCGAATCTTTTTGGCTTTGTTGAATAAACTCTTTTGCCATTTCAACCGAATATTCAGGCACAATCCACAGCAAAAACGGGCGCAGATGGTTGTAATTTGCCTTGACTGCGACAAAGATTTGCTCTGCGTCCGCTTCAATATAAGGACGTAATTTAATTTGGTTATCAAGTTGAAATTCCAATTTATTTTTCCTTATGAACTCCGCGCCATTTGATAAAGTTGCACATATTTTCGCGCTGCATTTTCCCACGAATGGTCTTCGCTCATCCCGTTCATTTGCAGTTTTTTCCAAGCCTCTTTATCAGCATACGCAAAAAGGGCTTCGTAAATCTTTTCTAAAAATTTGTCTGCCCGAAATTCCTTAAACTTAAACCCGTTTCCTGTTCCATCTATTGAATTAAAATCGTGGACTGTATCTTCTAAACCGCCAACTGCACGGACAATCGGGATTGTTCCATAACGTAATGAATACATTTGGTTTAAACCACACGGCTCAAAGCGCGAAGGCATCAAAAACATATCTGAGCCAGCCTCAATCAGATGAGCTAATGATTCATTGTAGCCGGTAAAAATTCCCACTTGATTTGGAACTCTGTCCCGCAATTGCTGAAAGAAGTTTTCGTAATTTTTATCGCCCGAACCGAGCGAAATAAAATATGCACCGGTTGCCAAAATATCCCAAATCACTTCTTGAATCAGTTCAATTCCCTTTTGCGAAGTTAATCGAGTAACAGAAGCAAAAATCGGTCGGTCTAAATCAATCGGCAAATGAAATCTGTCTAAGAGCGCGCGTTTGTTTTCACGTTTTCCACTTAAATCATTTTTACTGAAATGATGCGGAATTTCTATGTCATTTTCAGGATTCCATACATCAAAATCAACTCCATTCACGATGCCAAAAAGTTTGTTTGCTCGCTGTCTGAGTAACCAATCAAGTCCGTAACCATTTTCAGCGGTCTGCATTTCGTAGCCGTATGTTTTTGAGACAGTAGAAATAACATCTGAAACGCTCAACCCGCCTTTCATTGCCGAAGCTGCGCCGTTAGACATAAAAGCGTTGCGCTCAAAATCACTATTAAATCCAAGTTTCCAAAGTTCTTCCGCACCGAAAACGCCCTGATAAGCCAAATTATGAATCGAAAAAACTGTTCGCGTATTACGCCAATAATTTTCCCAATAACGGAGATGGGCAATTTCAACTGCCGCAAAACCCGTGTGCCAATCATTGAGATGAACAATGTCAGGAGCAGCACCGAAACGACGAATTAAAGTTAAAGCAGCGTGATTGAAAAAGGCAAAACGCTCATGATCTTCTCGATAACCGTAAATTGAATCGCGGTGAAAATATGAGGGCGCATCAATCAAAAAGGTTGGAGAACCATTTGCTTCGGAATAAAAAACTTTGGCGTGATATGTTCCGCCCTGCCAATTAACGGGTAAATCATCAATTGCAGTTCGCCACAAATGTTCGGCTTTGGTTTGCCAATAACAAGGAGTAATGAGAAAAGCGTCTTGTCCAATCTGACGCAGAGCTTTTGGCAATGCTCCGGCAACATCGCCTAGTCCGCCCGTCTTTGAATATGGAACTGCTTCCGCAGAAATAACCGCAACTCGCAAAGTATTATCCTGTTTTACTCAACTATTTAGAACAACTTAAATTTTAACAGGACTTTATTTGTTCGTCTATTTAGTTATTTGAATTTGGTCGGCAAATATTTGAAAGATTTTTAGGTTTAATTTTGACTATTCAACTGATACTTTTCGTTTCGGGGCAACAATCGCGGTCGGCGGCGGCATTAAGATAAAATGTTTGATTGTGAGTTTTTTCGGATTTTCGGCAGAAACATCATACTCAAAAGCTACCACGTAACCATTTGAGGAAAGTTTTTTACAAGTAGTTTCAGGTAAATGAAAGGAGAAAGCATCAACATATCTTCCCAAACTTTCGTCGGCAGACCCAATCGGTTCTTCAGAAACAGCGTCTAAATAAACAGGAATGCTACCAATATTTTCACATTTTGCATAAAGATTTCCCAACACATGACGACGTTTGAGATTCAATAGATTTTTATCCATAGCTGAGTTTAGCACTTTATTAGAATTTTGTCGTTTGGATTCTAAGAAAGAGCTAGAATTCATTTCTACAATCATTGCAAAAATAAATCGGATTATCGAATGAAATTTCACAGCCGCCTAAAACAATCTTTCCGTCGGCAATCTGTTTTTTCAGTTCTTCAGTAAATTCGGGAAGTCCATAATGAAACTTCGCTAGATTCTCTGAGTTGCATTTTGGACAATTGGAAATGACCATTTCTACTTTGTATTTACCTCTTTTAAATTTCTTTCTTGCCATTTAATTTCCTCATTAATGAAAAAAGACAAGCCTCTTGAGACTTGTCTGGTATTTTTAGTTGTTGGAATAAAAACTAGCTTTGCATAGAAGCTAAAAACTCTGCATTCGATTTCGTTTTACTGAGTCTTTCCAAGACAACTTCCATCTGTTCGACAGGCGAAAGCGGATTGAGAACACGGCGCATAACCCAAATACGATTAAGGTCTTCTTTGTTAATGAGCAATTCTTATTTGCGTGTGCCTGAGCGTTGCAAATCAATTGCCGGGAAGAGTCGTTTATCTGAAAGTCTTCTATCAAGATGAATTTCGGAGTTACCTGTTCCTTTGAATTCTTCAAAAATAACGTCGTCCATTCTCGAACCTGTATCAATCAAAGCAGTAGCGATAATTGTCAAACTTCCGCCTTCTTCAATATTTCGCGCCGCGCCGAAAAATCGTTTCGGACGTTGCAAAGCATTTGAATCAATACCGCCTGATAAAATTTTACCTGATGGCGGAACAACTGCGTTATGGGCGCGGGCAAGACGTGTAATCGAATCAAGCAAAATAACTACATCGCGTTTGTGTTCAACCAATCTTTTCGCCTTTTCGATAACCATATCGGCTACCTGAACGTGTCTCGTTGGCGGCTCATCAAAGGTTGAAGAAATAACTTCGCCTCTAACCGAGCGTTGCATATCAGTAACTTCTTCGGGGCGTTCATCAATTAAAAGAACTATCAACGTAACTTCAGGATGATTGGTTGTAACGGAATTTGCAATTGTCTGCAAAAGCATCGTTTTACCTGTTCGCGGCGGAGCAACAATCAAAGCCCGTTGCCCTTTTCCAATCGGAGTCACCAAATCAATAACCCGTGCCGCAATAAAATCAGGATTGATTTCCATTTTTAACTGCTCATCGGGATAAAGCGGCGTTAAATTATCAAAAAAGACTTTTTCACGGGAATGTTCAGGAGCTTCAAAGTTAATAGCTTCTACTTTAATTAGTGCAAAATAACGTTCGCCTTCTTTTGGCGGACGAATTTGCCCGGAAACTGTGTCGCCTGTTCGTAAATCAAATTTGCGGATTTGCGAAGGTGAAACGTAAATATCATCGGGTCCCGGTAAATAATTGTATTCGGGAGCGCGGAGAAACCCAAAACCATCAGGAAGTGTTTCTAAAACTCCTTCCGAGAAAATTAGTCCGCTTTTTTCGGTTTGTGCGGCGAGAACTTTGAAAATCAATTCCTGCTTCCGCATTCCGGTTGCGCCTTCGATTTCGAGTTCTTTTGCAATGGCAGTCAATTCGGAAATAGACATTTCCTTTAAACTCGCTAGATTAAGAGTTTCTCCATTACCAATAATTGATTCTTGTTTATCTTTCTTTTCCGTAACCTCTTTTACAGTTTCAACCTGGTTTACTTCGGGAGTAGTTGAAGAACCGTTCTCTTCCGGGTTACTTTTCTTTGTAGTTTTACTACGAGTAGTCTTAGTTGCCATTATATTATCCGTTTGAATTTATTAATTTTGAAAAACTTTATTTGTCTATAAATATCTTAATTTCTAAACTTTAAGTTCTATTAAGGCACGATAGAAGCGATCACTTTAAATTGCATTTGATTGGCTTTTTCTCGTGGAGAAATATGGAAAGTTAAGTAGGGGTGCAAAATTGACCTAAGCCCTCTAGCTTTCTCAAAACCCTGAGTTTTCTGAGATATTGTAATTATTACTCAATTTAGCTAAAGAAATCAACTGAAAAACTTAAATTTTAGATTATAAAGCATTTTCGATTTCACGCCAAACCGAATCTTTACCTTGTCCTGTCGTAGAAGAATAACTGATAATTTTGCTTTCAGGAAAGACATTTGACATATCTTCGATACTTTTTTTTAGTTGGTTTTTTGTTAATTTATCTGATTTGGTCGCTACGATAAGGTGTTTTCTTTTATTAAAAACAAGCCATTCTTGAAGTTGTTTGTCTAATTCAGTTGGTAAATGACGGGAATCTACTAATTGTATTGATAGCATAAGCTCTCGCCTTTTGGCAAGATATTCTTCTGCCATCACGCCCCAATCCTTCCGCATTGTTTTAGAAACTTTGGCGTAACCGTAGCCGGGTAAATCCACAAAATAAAATGATTCATTGATTAAGAAAAAATTGATACATTGTGTTCTTCCGGGAGTATTTGAGGTTCGTGCTAATCCTTTTCTACTTAGTAATGAATTGATAAGGCTCGACTTGCCAACATTTGAGCGTCCGAGAAAAGAAATTTCGGGGCGACCGTCAGTCGTCCAGTGTGATTGGTTATAAGCACTTTTTGTAAATTCGGTAGAGGTTATTTTCATTACCAATTATTTCTTTCTCTCAAACTTGTGATATGAGCCAAATGATGCCTGCAATGCCAATCGTAAAGACTAAGCATATAATTTAATGAAACTTCGCCGTGTTCAGGGTGAAACAAATTTCGGTCAAAATCTTGGGCAGACATAGCTTGTAAAACCAAAACCCAACGTGCGTGTAATCCATCAATCAAACTTAGTGATAAATTAATCGGAGCGTGTTTTGAATCAGCTAATTCTGCCCACTTATCCTCCATATACGGCTTAATCGGCGGAACATCTTCTGTTAATGCTAACTTGAATCTTATCAACGAATTAGAATGACTATCAGCAATGTGATGAACTACTTGTTTAACCGTCCATCCTTCAAGACGATATTGTGTTTCAAGTTGTTCTTCACTCAATCCTTCAACAGCATTACGCAGTTTTTTTGGAAGTTCTTCAATAGTTTTGATAAATTGTGACCGTAATTCTGCCGTCACATCAATTTTCTCAAATTTCCCTACCGGAAAACGTAAATCTTCACTCATTATTATTCACCACCAAAATAATTCTCAAATCTTGTAAATTCTTTTAAAAACGCTAATTTTACCGAGCCTGTCGGACCGTTTCTTTGTTTAGAAATCAAAAGTTCGGCAATTCCCTTATTTTCCTCATCCGGTTTGTAGTATTCATCCCGATAGATAAAAGTAACTAAATCTGCGTCTTGCTCAATACTTCCAGACTCGCGTAGATCAGACATTTGCGGTCTAGGAGGATTTCTTGCTTCAGGCGCACGCGAAAGCTGTGAAAGAGCAATCAAAGGAACATTCATTTCCTTCGCTAATCCTTTTAATTCACGCGAAATCTGCGAAACTTCTTGCTGACGATTTTCATTGCGTTTGCCACTACCTGACATCAACTGCATATAGTCCACAACGATTAAATCAAGTTGTTTTTGTTCGGCAATTAATCTTCTGGCTTTAGCACGCATTTCAAGCGGCGAAATTCCGGGAGTATCGTCAATAAAAATCTTGGCTTCGGATAGTTTCCCAATTGCTTCGGCTAATCTTCCCCATTCATCCCGCGTCAGAAATCCATTACGGAAACGATGTGCATCAACTCTCGCTTCTGATGCCAGCATACGCATAACTAATTGCTCTTTCGACATTTCTAAGGAAAATACCGCTACGCATGCTCCTTCCAAAATAGCTGCGTTTGCAGCGATATTTAGGCACAAGGCTGTTTTCCCCATTGACGGACGTGCAGCAACGATTATCAAATCCGTCCGTTGCAATCCTGATGTCATCGCATCTAAATCACGATAGCCTGTGGCAATTCCTGTTAATGCGTGGCTTTCACGTTTGGCAAATTCCTGAACTTTATGAAGAACTGTTTCTGCAATCGGTTTAACGTGCGAAAAACCTTCTTTGGCACGTTCATCTGCCAGTGCAAAAATTGCTTGCTCTGCGTGGTCGAGAATCATTGAAGCATCCTCTTCTTCGGCAAGGGCTTCGCTTGTTATTTGATTACAAACTTTGATTAGATTACGCGTGATTGATTTATCTTTAACAACTTTTGCGTAAGTTTCTATATTAGAAAAATGCGGAAGTCCAAAGGTTAAATTTGTTATCGTGGCAATTCCGCCAATATTCTCGAGTTGACCTTCTTTTTTTAGCTCTTCGCCAATTAAAATCGGGTCAATTTTATCTCCGCGTTCAAAAAGATTACTCATCGCCTTAAATACTCGACGATGTAAAGGCGAATAAAAATCTTCTTGTTTAAGTTTTTCGATAGCTTGAGAAATGAGAGTGTTGTCCAACAAAATCGCGCCCAAAATCACTCGCTCAGATTCGAGCGAACTGGGTAAAGGCTTTTCTAAATATTGTTCGGGTGTTGCCATTATGATTGTTAGATAGGAAAAGACTGTAAGTTTCAAATAAAACTTACAGTCTTTTGATAATACTTTAAGTCACTGAAAAAGTTAATTAGGCTTCGGCAGTTTCGGTTGTTTCTTTTGCTTCAGGTGCAGCACCTTCAGCGACAACTTTCACTGGAACATCTAAAATAACTTCGCGGTGTAATTTTACCGGAACTGAATATTCACCTGTGATTTTGATAGCATCTTTCAATGAAATTTTCTTACGGTCAATTTCGTAGCCTTTGGCTTGGAGAGCCTCGGCAATATCCATCGAAGTAACTGAACCGAAAAGTGTTCCTTCTTCGCCAGCTTTACGGACAAATTCAAGAGAAATACCTTTCATTTGTTCGGCTTGGAGGTCAGCAGTTGCTTTTTCAGCAGCACGTTTTTTCAAAAGTGCTCATTTTTCAGCTTCAACCTGTTTCATGTTACCCTTCGTAGCTAATAGGGCTAAACCTCGTGGTAACAAATAGTTGCGGGCGTATCCGGCTTTAACTTTTACGACTTCGCCACGTCCGCCTAAATTTTCAATATCTTCACGTAAAAGGATATTAGTTGTTGCCATTATAAATTCCTCCTTAATCTCCAACGAATGGTAACAAAGCCATTGACCTTGCACGTTTGATTGCTTTTGCAATGCGCCGTTGATCTTTTGCCGAAACACCTGAAATACGGCGTGGCATAATTTTTCCACGTTCGGGCACAAATTTTCTCAAATAATCGGTATCTTTCCAATCAATATAATCAGGAACTCTTTCCTTTTGGCGACGACTACGTTGAAAACGCCGTGGAGCTTTATCACCTCTCACTCCATCGCCCAAATCAATTTCAGACATATTTATATCTTTTTCTGCGTCCATTAAATTATTCTCCTTATCTTACTGATTCTCTTGGGCTTCAGTCGAAGTTTCAGTTTCGGTCGGTTTGAAACCGCTGCGTCTTGCTTTGCGTCTTTCGCGCTTCGCACGAATTTTTTCGCCGGCTTTGCGTTCTTCGTCAACTCTGACTGTAACAAACCGGATAATCGCATCATTTACGCGAAAACGACGTTCCAATTCAGCAATTTCTTTACCAGAACCTTCAATCTCAAAAAGAACGTAATAACCTTCTCTTTTGCGTTTGATTTCGTAGGCAAGTTTGCGTCTTCCAATATCGTCTATTCTGACTACGCTCCCGCCTTCAGTTTCAATTAATTTTTGAATTCCTTCATTCAATTTAACAATATCGTCATTAGCCGTTTCGGGCTGAGCGATATACATTACTTCATAAACTCTATTTGCCAATTCCTTTTCCTCCTTTTGGCTTTCGAGCCTCACCTTTTGGTGAAGCAAGAAGGGCTTTCGATTTTGGATTAGTGATTTTGGATTTTGGATTGGTGATTTTGCTATAAAACTATGTCTTTATTTCAAAAGGCAATCCGAAATCCGAATTCCTAAATCCCAAATCAATTGTATTGTGCCATAGCTTTTTCTACGCCGTCTTTGATGATAACGCGAATCGCATCGGCACTTGTTTCTAAAACTTTGTCAACAGTCTCAAAATCAGACTTTGAAAACTTTTCTAAAACAAATCTTTTTGTGTCGCTGATTGGATGTTCGGGTTGAATTCCGATTCTAATGCGAATAAAATCTTGAGTTCGCAAACAAGCGATTATTGATTTCAAACCATTGTGACCGCCATCAGAACCTTTCGGACGAATCCGAATTTTTCCCAATGGCAAGGCTAAATCATCAGTAATTACAATAATTTTTGCATCTTCGCGTTTTTGCAAAAGTCCGGCAACCGCTTCCCCACTCAAATTCATATAGGTTTGCGGTTTAACCAATTCAACTATTTCATTTTCAATCTCAGAACGTCCAATTAATGCCCGACATTCTTCACGTTTGACCGTCGTATTTGCTTCTCTCGCCAATAAATCTATCAGCATAAAGCCGAGATTATGGCGAGTGTTTGCATATTTTTCGCCCGGATTACCAAGCCCGACAATCAGCCAATTCACAAATTACTCTTTATCAGCTTCTGCTGCTTCTGCCGCATCTTCTGCATCAGCCTCAGCTTTTGCTGCTGCTTCCTCAGCTACCAAAGCCTCTGCTGCATCTGCTGCATCCTGAACAGTTTTCTCGTTATATGCTTTTTCGTCTGCACTCGAAATACGAAGTAAATCAGCGTGCAATAAACGACCTTTCAGCGGATCAATTTGACGATCTTGAAAAATCACGTTGCTTACACCAACGCCATCTATATCAATCGAAAAAACAGTTCTAATCCCTGATTCAGTGCGGATAATCGCCGCTAAATCGCTTAAATTCGCGGCAACCGGAATTGATT
>ERZ1292633.971-Hain-H41-02um-R1-971-length-31606-cov-42_pt1 | contig 11696 bp, 5 predicted proteins | sample MGYA00564406_ERZ1292633 | MGnify/ENA primary metagenome ERZ1292633 (study PRJEB36523, sample SAMEA6512639) | groundwater metagenome | collected 2019-01-08 | study: AquaDiva: Metagenomics assemblies of 32 groundwater samples
CCGTGGATAGCGCATCTAAAATTAAAATACTGATCCTTGATGACGATACCTTCATGCTCAAGCTTCTGTCACGAATGCTGGCCAAGTTGGGCTATACTGCTATCACTACTTGTGATAATGGTTCGGATGCCCTCCAGAAAATCGATCATGCTGACACCTGCCCGGATTTAATCCTGCTCGACCTGAATATGCCGGATATGGACGGTATTGAGTTTGTGCGCTATTTGGTAGACCGGGAGTATCACGGTAAGCTGGTTTTGGTGAGCGGTGAAGATGAGCGTATGTTAAAAACCGCTGAGAAGCTGGTTCATGCGCACAAAATACCGATGCTCGGCTATTTGCACAAACCAGTGGATCCTAATAAGTTATCAGAAATCTTACTGGGATGGGAAGTTGATGCATTGGCCCATCCATTGTCAGCCAGCAATAAAGCGTATAGCGCAGGCGATATTAAATCGGCCATTACCAATCAAGAATTGGTAAATTATTACCAGCCCAAAGTATCGGTAGCAACCGGCGACGTGATTGGCGTTGAAACGCTGGTGCGCTGGCACCATCCGCAAGATGGCGTAATTATGCCGGATCGGTTTATCCACATTGCGGAAAAAAACAATTTGATCGACGATTTGACACGCTTGGTGTTGACACAAGCAATTGTCCAAGCTGGAGAATGGCACCGGAGTGGACAAACATTACGTGTGTCAATCAATGTCACCATGGATAATTTGGCTGCACTGAATTTTCAAGACATGGTGGTCAATCTCGTCCATGAGAACAATCTACCGCCACAAAAAATCGTCATCGAAATTACCGAAAGCCAGGTCATGGGACCCGATGCGCGCATTCCACTGGAAATTCTAACCCGCCTGCGCCTTAAACGATTTCATTTATCCATCGACGATTTCGGCACCGGGCATTCATCCTTGGCGCAACTACGCGATATTCCATTTAATGAACTTAAGATTGATCAGGGTTTTGTGCATCGCGCCTGGGCCGACGATACGCTACGCGCCATCTATGATGCCAGTTTAGCGATGGGAAAACAGCTAGGCATGGATATCGTGGCGGAAGGCGTTGAAGATCGCAACGACTGGGAGCTTTTACGCCAAACGGAGTGCGATATGGCGCAAGGGAATTTTATATCCCAACCGCTCCTGCCTGACGATTTGCCGGGCTGGATGAAGGAATGGCAAAACAGGGTGCGCACCGGGTTGCTGGACGATTCTCCGGCATCTTAGTCAATCCGGATGGGAAATGCTGAATAATTCGACAAGCAAGATGAGATGCAAAGCAGATGGAGCACAGAAAATGAGACATATCCTATCAATATAGACGAATTTCCGAGTACCGCCTAACGCAGCAGATCACTTGCGCAAACAGTTATTCAGTCTTTCCTTAGGAATTTTTCCCGTCTTTTGCGTATAAAGCATCCAGATAAGCGTTGACTTCAGTCATCTGCGCGTCAAATTTTGGTAGCAGCACCGCCAATTCTGCCGCATCGTTATTCTTCCCGGCTTGCTCCATTGCCGCACATAATTCACCTAATGCCAAGGCACCCACTGAACGCGAAGATGATTTCAGTTTATGTGCCAGTGCACCGGCTGTGGCACATTGAGCTACTTGATACGCCGTATGCAGTTCCGTCGCTATTTTTCCAGCACTGGCGCGAAAATCCAACAGCATTTCTTGAATCATCGCCGGATCGTCGCCGACTAATTCTTTCAGTACATGCACGTTGACCGGCACCATATTTGTTTCCGCTTCGTTCGTGGCTGTGGAAGTGGCTGATTTTGCCTCTGTTGCTGATTGGTTGACGGATAAATATTGCTCTAGAACTAGACGCAGATCCTCAAGCTGCACCGGTTTGCTCAGGTAATTGTCCATCCCGGCGTTAAGACAATGCTCCCTTTCGCCTTTCAGCGCATTTGCAGTCAACGCAACAATTGGAATATGCTTCTGACCGGATTCCGCGAAGCGAATCTCTTTTGTAAGCTCAAAACCATCCATTTCCGGCATGTGCAAATCGGTTAGTAGCAAAGCATAATTACAGTTCTGTAATCGCTTCAGCGCTTCGCGTCCATCGTTTGCAATATCTGCAGCATAACCGAGCAGATTGAGTTGCTGGCGAATTACTTTCTGATTGATGTCATTGTCTTCCGCCACCAAGATAAGTTTGCCCTGTCGCAAGGCCTCGTCACGCGACATGGGTACCGGTGCCGACTTAAATGAATTGACAAGCGGCGTAGTTTCCATACTTACTTCCACCTTACCAGCCGCAATCGCCATCGCCCGCAGTAAAGATTGGCGGTACATAACATCGCCATCCAGCGTAATGATATCGATATCTTCAATGCGCGCTTGCCGGCGGCGACCACGCTTGATCACGACAAAGCGGGGCTCGGTGTTGAGTTGCAATGTATCCTGTGTTTTTTTAGAGCGAGCACTAAATGCAGCACGTAATTCCTTAATTAATGACGCATGCTGCTCCACGTCAATAACAACGAGCCATAAACCTGGAGCAAGATCCTGAATAAATTGACCGATCCTATCGAGATCAGATACTTGTTCAATCTTTGCACCGGCACTTCTTAAGTAAACAGCTAGATCATTACTCAATCTATCGCTGTCACCCAGTATCAAGCAGTTCATACCGTCAAGATCTTCGGTCATCTTGTGATCTACACCGGCGGCTGACGGTAACGGCTTGAAGGGCATTTGTATAATAAAAGTGGAACCTTGCTGCGGTTCACTTTGCACGGTTATTTCAGCATCCATCAACTCCGCCAGATGATGAGAAATCGCCAAGCCGAGCCCGGTTCCGCCAAAACGCCGTGTTGTGGATGGATCGCCTTGTGAAAAGGATTTGAACAGCTTCTCCTGCGTCTCTTTATCCATACCGATGCCATTATCGGTTATATGGAAGGTCACCAATACCTGATCCGGATTGGATTCTGTCAGTAATACCCGCACCGATACCTTGCCCTGCTTTTCCTGCTTACTGGAAAATTTTATGGCATTGTTGATGATATTCACCAGTACTTGGCGAAGACGTAGCGGATCACCCAATACATTTTCTGGAATTTCGGGATCGATAAACAGAGTCAGTTCCACTTTCTTGTTCAATGCCAGATGCGCCAACATACCGCACGCATTCTCGACTATGCTGGCAAGCGACATCGGAATTTTCTCGATTTCCAGTTTACCTGCTTCAATTTTGGAAAAATCGAGGATGTCTTCAATAATTGCAAGTAAGGCATACGCGGAGTCACGTATCAGATTGGCCATTTCCATCTGATACCCGCTTAAACTGGTTTGCCTGAGCACGTCAATCATGCCGATCACCCCATTCATCGGCGTGCGGATCTCATGACTCATGGCAGCCAGAAAAGAAGATTTGGCTCTGTTTGCCTGCTCCGCTTCAACTCGGGCTTGTTTTAAATCCTTCATGATACGCATATGCTCGCGAATATCACGCATCACGCCGGTAAAATGCCGCTTTCCGCCAACGAAATATTCGCTGACGGCCAGATACAATTCAATACGCTCCCCATCCTTGCGCACACCTTCCACTTCCCGACCCAGACCAATACCATGTGAATCAGACAAATAAGGACGGCCGATATACTCCTGACCATGCCCGGTACGGCAATAATTTTCCATATAGCTATCATGCATACTACGATCCGGTTCGGGCACAATGATGGACACATTTTGTCCAATCATTTCATTATGGTTGTAACCGAATAGTTTTTCCATGACCGGATTGGTGGAGAGAATGACACCCTTTTCATCCGTAGTCACCACGCAATCCACCATGTGCTCAACAACAGAACGCATTTCTTCTTCTTTAATGGCTAAAGCCGCATTCGCGCGCTGTAAATCATCGGTACGCGTGGCAACTCTACACTCCAATTCCTGATTGAGTTGCAACAGACTCTCTTCGGCTTTGTTGCGCTGCTGATTACTGGCATCCAGTCGCTCCACCATATTATTGAAAGTGTCTGCGAGTTGTCTCATCTCGTCCCAACCTTCAATCGCAGCGCGCTGATGTAAATTACCCATCGAGATTTCCAAGGCACTCTGATTCAAGTGCTTTAAAGGATCTACAACGCGGCGATTAAATAATACAGCACCAAATAGCGCAGCCACTAATGTCAAAACTAAGATTACCAAACCAATAAAATGCAATTTGTACACTGAGGCGAATGCTTCTTCGGCATCAATATGGACTACGATGCCCCATTTCATAAGCGGCAAGTAGCGCCATGCGGCAACTACTTCCTTGCCACGGTAATCTAGCGTCAACGCCTCACCAGAATCACCACTCAGAGCATTCTGCACGGCTTGAGCGGAAAGTGTATTAAGAGGAATTCTGCGTTTCAAAGCAGCATCAGGATCGAACTTTAGTGGCGCCATTACCAATGCAGAGTGATCATCTTCGCGACGTGCCACAACGGTTTCACCACTGTCGCTAAGTCCTACATTATTCGCGATCACTGCGAATACACGTTCACTGTAGATTTGCAGCGCTAATACACCTTTAATCTCTCCATTGATTATTACCGGCGTCGCAACGAATGCGGCGATTGCATGATGGGATGGTTCGTATCGTTCAAAATCAGAAATACTGCTTTTTAAATTGTCCAGTGCATAGCGAGTAACTTTGCCGAGTCCGGTATCGCGATGGGGGCCTGTGAGTAGGTTAGTTGCAAAATCAGATTCATGCGCTTGTGTGTAGACAATATCGCCTTTGGTGGAAATCAGAAAAATATCGTAATATTTTGCTTCCTCAACAAAACGTTTGAAATTTTCGCGATAACTGGCATCCAGTCGCCGGTACTCATCCGATTCCACGCCACTTTGTTCATAGATTCTGGAAAATTCGATGAGAGCTTCATGTGTTGTGCTGGAATCACGCACCAAACTGGAATCAAGAAAGCGTTCCTTCAAGTAGCTGTCAATCTGCTCAATCTTTTTATCCGCGATCGCAGAAACATTTTGAATGGCGGAATTTTTAATTTCCTTTTCGAAGGTATGCAGCAAGCTATTGCCAATAACCAATATTGGCAATAAGGAAACCAATGTAAACCAAACAGCGAAACGCTGCGTAAGCGAAGTGAATTTCATCAGTTTCTCCTTGATCGACTTTATAGCCGCCATCCGCGCCACTTGTACAATAGCTTACCATAAGCGCTTCCGACAGAAAAATCACTCAACAAGTTAACATCACCACCGGTCGCAACAGTACCCCGATCATCCACCAACGATGTGTCTTCCAAAGAAGGTAAGGATAAATGCAGATTACTGACTATCTATTTTTTGTGTACAGAATGTATGCTGCCGGAATGCTTTCTCGTTTGTGACTTGTTACCGAAAAAAACGTAGGAAAATTAATTGAATATGCTATGAACCGAATCACGAACCATGGCAACTGATAGCACGCAGCGCGCTTGGTTCATGATTCTGCTTTGGAAGAATTGCCAACAATCTGGCTAATTCGTTATATCTACAGCCACTTCATCAACCCCATCTCCATGGGATGCGTCAACAAGGAATGATGCGGATAAATGCGGATAAAATATTCTTGCCGACCGCAGAGATCGGGCGTCAACTTCAATGCAAACAAATGCTCTTCCCCCTCTTGCTTATGGGTGAAAGCAAATGGTAAATGCGTAAAATTTTTCCATCGTGTGGTTTTGAATTGCCGGTTGATCAGCAGCTCAATGACCACATCTTTGGGTTCCAGATGATTCAATCGCACGGCCACTTCTAATGTCATGGCTTCACCGAAATTTACACGTTCGAGCGGCATGTCCAAACGGCGTATTGTGACACCATGCCAGGCATGACGGATTTTTGTCTTCCAGGCGGCCACACTTTTCGCGCCAGAAAAGTTATCTTGCGTATAACGTGTACTGTTGCTACTCGCTGGCACATAAAATTTACGCACATATTCATCGACCATGCGGATACCATTGAAACGTGGCATGATCGATTTCATGGAATGCTTGGCCATTCTGACCCATTCCGGTGAATAACCGCTTTTCCCATGACTGTAATACAGCGGCACCACCTGATCTTGCAATATTTCGTATAGAGCGCGGCTTTCTTCTTTGTCACGTTGTATAGGGTTCATGTTTTCAAAACCAGGCTTGATCGCCCAGCCATTTTTGCCATTGTAGCCTTCACCCCACCAACCATCGAGTACACTTAAATTAATGACACCGTTAATACCCGCTTTCATACCTGAAGTCCCACTGGCTTCCAATGGATAAATCGGATTATTCAACCAGACATCGACCCCAGCCACCATACGCCGCGCCAAACGCAAATCATAGCCTTCAATCAATAACAGTCGCCCCTCAAATTCCGGCAGGTGCGCAATTTGACTGATGTGGCGGATCAAATCTTGACCTGGTACATCGGCGGGATGGGCTTTCCCGGCAAAAAGTAATAATACCGGACGATCTTGATCCAACACGATTTTACGTAACCAATCGAGATTATCGAATAACAAGGCAGCACGTTTATACGTCGCAAAACGCCGGGCAAAGCCGATCGTCAAAATATTGGGATTAACCGGATCGACAAATTTCAGCAATCGATCCAAGTGTGCCTCAGAACCGCAGTTTCTGGTATTCTGTTCGGTCACCTGTGCACGAATCCGATAAAACATCTTTGATTTCAATGATTGACGGACACTCCAGAATGAATGGTCTGGTATCGCATCGATACCAGACCAATACTCGGTTTCACACAATTTTGCACGCCATTCGTGGCCAAGATAACGATCAAACAAATCCGACCATTCTTGTGCCAAGAAAGTAGGAGCATGCACACCATTGGTAATGAAATCCATTGGATTTTCTTCCGGCTCGATTTCCGGCCATAATTCACGGCAAATATTCGCGGAAACCCCGCCATGAATCTTGCTGACACCATTATGTGTACGTGAGCCATGTATCGCCAACGCCGTCATGTTGAAATCCGAACTGCCGGGAATATGTCCCAATGCCATGAATTGTTCTTGAGAAATATTGAAGCGCTGATAGTATTGCGTAAAGTACGTTTGCATCATTTCGACCGGAAAATGATCATGTCCCGCCGGTACCGCAGTATGAGTGGTAAACACGGTATTGACCGCAACGCTTTCCAATGCCGTAGCAAAATCCAACCCCTGCTGCACCAAATTATGGATGCGCTCCAGTATCATGAAGGCCGCATGCCCTTCATTGATATGCCACACCGTCGGTTGAATACCTAGTGCTTGCAGCGCACGCACGCCACCCACGCCTAAAATGATCTCTTGCTCGATGCGCATCGTTTTGTCACCGCCATACAAATTCTCGGTAATATCGCGATCTTTAGGTAAATTTTCCGGCAAATCAGTATCGAGCAAATACAAAATGACATGGCCGATTTTAACTTGCCATATTTTAGCAATCACGTCGCGTTGCGGAAGCTCAATCGTAATTTGTACGCTCGCACCATCTGCTCGCAACACTGGCGTAACGGGCAGATCCTCAAAATCCGAAGCAGCGTATGTGACCTGTTGATTACCCTGGCTATCAATGATTTGAGAAAAATAACCTTGACGATACAACAAACCGATAGCGACAAACGGCAAGCACATATCGCTGGCCGACTTACAATGATCACCCGCTAGAATTCCCAAGCCGCCGGAATAAATTGGCAAACTTTCATGAAACCCAAATTCAAAACAAAAATAAGCAATCTGGTCGCGTTCGCTGAGTTCCATCGCCTCTTTCTTGAGTGATGATTTATCATGGTACGAATCATAGATCGATAAAATACTTTTGTAAGACGCCATAAAAACACGGTCTTCGGTAGCTTTTAACAAGGATGACTCGTCAACACGCTTAAGAAATGCCTTGGGATTATGCCCCGTCATTTCCCACAAATAAGGGTCGATGCGTGCAAATAATGTGCGGGTATCACGATCCCAGCTATACCATAGGTTATCAGCCAATTCTTCCAGGCGCTTTAATAGCTTAGGAATTTTAGGATTAATAGTAATGGTAAAAGCTGTTTTAGAACTCATCGCGACACTCCTCATTTGAAATTAAGCGCAATCTTAGCAGGTAAAAATAAAAAGAAATGCTGATTCAGCGATACTTTTTACTCTGTTTAACTGGGTTCAACAAATCGCATGCTGTTAATCGGGCACCCAACAAGCCGATTTCAGGATTGATCACCACATGTACCGGAATCTCACGCATCAATTGCGAAAATCGACCTTTATCACAAAAAGCCCGCAAAAACCCACCAGCCTTCATGATTTCAAGAATTTTGGGAGCAATGCCGCCCGCAATATAGACACCGCCACGACACAGCCCGGCAAGCGCGAGGTTACCCGCATAGGCACCGTAAATGCTAACAAACAGTTCCAATGCCTGTATCGCAACACGATGGTGTTGTTTCAAAGCAAGCTCCGTAATAACTGCACCACTGTCCTCTAGCAAACCGCATATGATCGCGTCTTGTGTTTTCTGATTATCTTGCAGGAACTTAAAAATATCCGTCAAACCCGAGCCAGACAACAAACGTTCCACGGACACATGGCCCAATTTTCTCTGTAATACTTTCCACAAGTCAATTTGCAAATCATCGGTAGCAGCAAAATCGATATGCCCTGCTTCGGACGAAAAAGGATAGCGACGACCGTTAATCCAAGCTGACCACGATACGCCCATACCGGTGCCCGCCCCTAAAATCACACGCATTCCTGGCGGATGCGCTAACCCCGTTTGTAAAACCACTAAATCATGACTCGATAACGCATCGATCCCAAGCGCCGCCGCCTCAAAATCATTGAGTATCATCACTTGCGGAAACGAAAATTGCGCAGCAATTTCTGAGCTATCGATAGTCCAACTCAGATTAGTCAACTTCGCTTTCTGGTGATCAATAACGGGACCCGCTACGGCAAAACACGCAGCTGAAATTGTTGGATTGGTTTCTGCGTGCTGCAAAAAATCTTCAACCATATCAGCAAACGATGCGAATTCCTGACTCGGATATTTACGGGCGAGTACCACAAAAATCCCCGCATCATCTATCTCAGCCAATTGCAAAAGCGTTTTGGTACCACCAATATCGCCACAAAAGATCTGAGTTTTCAATTCAGCAGTAATCACTTTAAAATTTTAGGGGTAACCGTATACCAACGAATTACATCAATCCACACATATCAAGAATTATACCTTGAGTGCAAAGCTCGTATGATTGTTATCGTGATTTGACATGCTAGCATTCATTCAGTACATTTCATTAACAAATAAGCATATTTTGAATAACTTGGCTATTAAATTCTTTTACAGGTATCTCACATGACCGATCCCCTAATCATCGCCAAAGCGAACGACCATGAACTGGCTCTGCTACCTGCTATGTCGAACCGACACGGTTGCATTACTGGCGCGACGGGTACTGGCAAAACAGTCACACTACAAAAACTGGCAGAGAGCTTTTCAAGTATCGGCGTACCCGTATTTATGGCCGATGTCAAAGGTGATTTGAGCGGGATTTGTCGATCAGGAGCACTTACAGAAAAAATGAAAAAGCGGTTGGATATGTTGCAGATCGATACACCAAGCTGGCAAGGCTACCCAGTCACACTATGGGATGTCTTGCAAGAAAACGGACATCCGGTTCGCGCGACTATTTCCGATATGGGACCGTTATTGCTGGCACAATTATTGAACCTTAATGAAACACAAGAAGGCGTATTGGCACTGGTTTTTAAAATCGCCGATGACAATGGATTATTACTGCTGGATTTGAAAGACTTACGTGCATTATTGCAATTTGTCGGCGATAACGCGGCAGAATTCAAAACACAATACGGCAATGTTTCATCTGCTTCGATTGGCGCGATTCAACGCAGCTTATTGCAGATTGAACAACAAGGTGGTGACAAGTTTTTTGGCGAACCAATGCTAAACATCGAAGATTTGATGCAAACAATAGACGGTAAGGGCGTCATCAATATTTTAACCGCCGATAAGCTGCTTAACTCACCCAAATTATATAGTACCTTCCTGCTGTGGATGTTGTCGGAACTATATGAAAACCTGCCCGAAACCGGTGATCGCGAACAACCCAAGCTCGTTTTCTTTTTTGATGAGGCACATTTACTATTCAGCACAGCAACACCCGCATTACTGGAAAAAATCGAACAAGTCGTACGTCTGATTCGCTCTAAAAGCGTTGGTATTTATTTCGTAACACAAAACCCATTGGATATTCCAGAGAAAATCCTCGGTCAATTGGGTAATCGCATTCAACACGCATTACGCGCATTTACGCCGCGCGATCAGAAAGCAGTCGCCACAATCGCAGAAACCATGCGCCCGAATCCTGGACTCGATATCAAACAAGCCATTATGGAACTATCTGTCGGCGAAGCGCTGATTTCTTTTTTAGATACCAATGGATCACCCAGCCTAACCAATCGCGCTTTCATTTTGCCCCCGACCAGCCAAATCGGACCGATTGCACCGGATGAGCGCAAACAACTGATCGAGTCTTCTTTAGTTGCAGGTGTTTATGAGCAGACTGTGGATCGCGAAAGTGCTTTTGAAATGTTACAAGCACGCGCTGGCAGCACAGATAATTCTGAGAAATCATCGGCAAAGCAATTGCCTAGCAATCAAGAAGAATCCAGTGGCAGTATTGGACAACAAGTAACCGAAGGTATTTTGGGAGGGCTTGGAAGTTTGGTATTCGGTTCGACAGGTAAGCGAGGCGGACATCACGATGGCATGATCAGTGCGTTTGCGAAGAGCGCCGCACGCTCAGTCGGAACATCAGTCGCACGCGAAATTACTCGTGGATTACTTGGATCATTATTAGGCGGTACAACTACCAAAAGAAGGCGCTAACTAAGTCAGAGGCTGTTCAAACAATTAGTGCTGTGCTTCTTCATCCACGCAAGAATACAGCAGCATAGGGGGGAAATTGATTAACAATCATGATTATTTCCCCTGCTGCGTGATTGAGGCTGCTCTGTTGTTAATTTTTCAACATTTCTTGCTTGATCCTCCAGCCTGGTAGGGCTGCGTCAAATATACGCACAGTATCCATGCCGCCATTGAAAAAGGCTGCATCTTCAGGAGGAGGAATTGTCCTATGCTTAGCAGCTATCGCCAAAGGTTCAGTATTAACGCAAACAGGTCCCCCGGGAACAAGCACGGGAGATTTACCGGACAACACACCATTGATATATATCCTCAAGATCGCGCCATCATAAGTCGCTGCTACATGCGTCCATGTATTCTCAGGCACGACTCTACTACTATCAAGTATAAAGTAGGAAGCACCATTACGGCACCCTCCGAAAAAGCCACCAGCCCTTACCTTGCGAGTATCTTTCCGGATATTAACCCAGAATGCACCCGCCTTCTCCATCACTTCTTGCCTATCCCATGGGCTGGGCTTTAATTTTACCCAAGCCATCACAGTATATTGATTAAAATCGAAAATAGGATTGTCAGAAACCAGAATGAAATTATCAATCCCATTCAGTTTAAGGCCTCTTCCTCCACCCGCAACACCCGCTGCAAAATGCCAGGTGCCGCTACCCTCAATATCGCCATTGAGGTCATTTCCGCTGGTATCGGATGCGATCGATGCATTATCCGATGTAAATTTATACTCCAGAACCAAACTTCCCG
>ERZ1292633.2958-Hain-H41-02um-R1-2958-length-16932-cov-5_pt1 | contig 11695 bp, 9 predicted proteins | sample MGYA00564406_ERZ1292633 | MGnify/ENA primary metagenome ERZ1292633 (study PRJEB36523, sample SAMEA6512639) | groundwater metagenome | collected 2019-01-08 | study: AquaDiva: Metagenomics assemblies of 32 groundwater samples
AGATCAATTTAAGCTTCATTGGTTAGCAGAAGTAAGAGGTGAAAAAGATATTTCTACAAGATTATTAAAAGCTGCTAAATATGAAATTAGAGATTTGGATTTTAAAAAAGCTCAAATGGAATCTATAACAGGAAGTTCTAAAAATGTTACAGATATTAAGAAAAATGATAGTTATGATCCAAAAGATCTTGTTAATAGAGAAAAACTCAAAGCCTATACTTCAGAAGATTTTCCTGATCATGCTGCATTCCAAGAAATAAAAGAATTTGCAAAAAATCCTGCTGAAGCTGAAAAGATTTGGGAAAAACATTTTGGTAAGCCACCTGATGTAAAAAAATCATCTCAAGAGGCATTAGAAGAATATTTATCTTTAATGGAATCTGTTACTACAGTTAATTTGTTTAATCATTTAACAAAACCAGAGTTAAAAGATTAATATTTTAGATATATTTAAAATAAAATATAGTTTTCAGATATTTTTATATTATCATTTTTGAAAATGTTTTAGTTATTGTTTTATGAACTAATTTTGTTACAAAATGAAAATTTTTTTTTCATCAAAAGATATGATAAACTGTATTATTAAAAGGATCATTAAAAATATGAATTATACAATTGACATACTACTAATTATTATAGGCTTTGTTCTAGCCTATGTTTTTTATTTGAATAAATCTAAAGAAACTGAAAAAAAATTAACTGAAAAAGAAAAAGATTCTGAAAAAAAACTATCTGAAAAAGAGAAAGAAGCTGAAAGAATTTTAAATGAGAAAGAGAAAGATTCTGAAAAAAAACTATCTGAACTTGAAAAAAAAATATCTGATTTTGACAAAAAAATGTCTGAACTAGATAAAGAAAAAGAAGAAATTAGAAAAGAAAATGAAAGAAAATTAAAAGAAGAGCTTTCTGAAATTGAGCAAAAAAGAAAAGAACTAGCTTTGCAAGTTAAAGAAGAGCTTTCTGAAATTGAACAAAAAAGAAAAGAATTAGCTTTACAAGTAAAAGAAGAACTTTATAAAGAAAAAGAAGAACATGATAAAGAAATAAAAGAAAAAGAAAAACGTATTTTACAAAAAGAAGAAAATATTGATAAAAAGCAAGCTAACTTAGAAATTAAAGAAACTAATATAAAAAAACTAGAATCTGAATATATAATTAAAAATGAAAAAATTGATGAGATAGTATTGCAACAAAGTCAAGAATTAGAAAGAATAGCAAGAATAACAATGTTAGAAGCTAAAAATGAACTTCTAGTAAAAATTGAAACTATTCTTAAACAAGAATATGTTCAAAAAATAAAAGAATATGAAGAGAAAACTAAACAAGATTCTGAAAAAATATCAAGGAAAATTTTATCTCAAGCAATCCAAAGATGTGCTGTTGACCATGTTGTCGAATCATGTGTTTCAGTTGTTTCTTTACCATCTGATGATATGAAAGGTAAAATAATCGGTCGTGAAGGAAGAAATATAAGAACTTTTGAAAATTTAACAGGTGTTGAATTAGTTATTGATGATACCCCTGAAGCAGTTGTAATATCTGGTTTTGATCCAGTTAGAAGAGAAATTGCCAGAATAGCTCTTGAATACTTAGTATCTGACGGCAGAATACATCCAACAAGAATAGAAGAAGTTATTGATAAAGCAAAAAATGAAGTAGAACAAAAAATAAGAGATGCTGGAGAAGCGACTATTTTTGAATTAGGAATACAAAATATTCATCCTGAAATAATAAGAACCGTTGGTAAACTTCAATATAGAACAAGTTATGGGCAAAATATTTTACAACATTCTAAAGAAGTTTCTCATTTAGCAGGAATAATGGCAGCGGAACTTAATGTTAATATAAAATTAGCAAAAAGAGCTGGTTTATTACATGATTTAGGAAAAGCCTTAACTCATGAAGAAGAAGGAACTCATACAGCATTAGGTGTTGAATTAGCAAAAAAATTCGGTGAAACTCCAAAAGTTCTTCACGCAATGGCTTGTCATCATCATGATATTGAATTTGAAACGGTTGAAGCTGTTTTAGTTCAAGTAGCTGATGCTCTTTCAGCAGCAAGACCAGGTGCAAGAATGGAACCAGTTGAAAATTATATAAAAAGAATGGAAAAACTCGAAGAAATTTCAATGTCTTTTGAAGGTGTAGAAAAGGTATATGCTATTCAAGCTGGTAGAGAAATAAGAGTAATGGTTCAACCTGACATAGTTAATGATGAATATGCTTCTATTATAGCTAGAAAAATTGCAGAAAGAATAGAATCTGAAATGCAATATCCAGGTCAAGTGAAAATAACTGTAATAAGAGAAACTAGAGCTACAAATTTTGCAAAATAGATAAAAATTGTATTTAAAAGATTCAAAGAAAAAATAATTTATGAAAGAAATAAAAATATTAGAAGAATATACTGAAGAAGATTGTAAAGAACTTTCTAATCAAATTGTAGCATTCAATCAAAGAAATATACCAAATATAAATTATGATAGAATTTGTTTATTTGTAAAAAACGATGATAATTTAATTCAAGCTGGTTTAATTGCGTTTATTTATTGGGATTGTGTTTTTCTTGATATTTTATGGGTTAGTGATGAATTAAGACATGGTGGATATGGTTCAAAAATAATGAAAAGATTTGAAGAAATTGTTTTTGAAAGAAATCTAAATCTTATACATCTTGATACTTTTGATTTTCAGGCACAAAAATTCTATAAAAAACAAGGTTATGAAGTTTTTGGTGTACTTGATGATTGCCCAAAAGGTCATAAAAGATATTTTATGAAAAAAAAGATTTATCGATAAATTAGTAAAGTACTTCAACACCTTTATTTTGATATGATTCTAATTTAATAGGATCTATGTTTTTATCAAGAATTAAAATATCTATATCTTTATAAGAACATACAAAATAATTATCAGCTCTATCTAATTTGTCATTTGTTGCTAGTGCAATTACTTTATTGGAAACTTCAATCATTTTCTTTTTAACCTTACTTTCTTCCCAATTAGTTAAAGTTAGACCTATTTCTGGATGAATACTTGTTATTCCTAATAACATTAAATCTGCTCTAATTCCTTCTAATGTATTTATATTTTCTAATCCTATAGTTACTTTAGATCTTTTTAAAACAGTTCCTCCTAATAAAATTAAATTAATATTTGGATAATCAGTTAATTCCATTGCGACAGGTAAACTATTTGTAAAAATAGTCGCTTTAAATTTTATGGGCATTAATCGAACTACTTCAAGTGCTGTTGTTCCACCATCTATAATTATTACTTGATTTTCTTTTATTAAAGAAAGTGCTTTTTTTGCAATATCATGTTTTTCTTCTTCAGAATAATTACTTCTTTCATTATAATTTAAAGGAATAGACGTTTTTGGTATTGCTCCACCATGTACTTTTTTAATTAAACCTTTTATTGATAATTCATGTAAATCACGTCTTACGGTGTCATCAGAAACTTTTAGTAATTTACTTAATTGAGTTGATAAAACCTTATTATCAACTCCTAATTTTTTTAGAATATAATCTAATCTTTCTTCTTTTAGCATTTTTTTGTATTTACAAATATTCCAAATTAAGCCTATTAAGTATTCTAAAACTAATTAATTTGTATCAGATTGATATTAATAATTATTATTATAAAAAAACAAATATTTTGCGGTAATTTTAGTTTTTAGAGTTATTTTGCGTTATAATATATTGTATATAGAATATTACTTTGCATAAAAACGCAAAGTTAGGTTAAAGTAAAAATAAAGGTGGTGATAATATGACATTATTAGGATTAGTAGTTAAAATGTTAACAGGACTTGACGAAGAAAAAATTGTAGTTCCTGAAAACTATGATAATTACAGAACTTTCAAAGTTTAATAACTAAGTTCAAAATTTTATTTTTCATTACAACGGCGTAATGTATTTTGAAAAATAATTAACAGTTTTAGACTCTAAAAATACAAAAAAATTTCTCTATATAAATTTAGCTCAAAAATATTACTCAAATTAACAAAAATTTTCTTATCTTGAATTAAAAAACATCTACAGTTTTAATAAAAGTTATGATTTTATACAAAATAAATAATTTATACTTTAACTTATTAAGTTATAAGAAATAGTTTAAAAGTATGAAAAAAATAAAAGTTGCTGTTTTATTCGGAGGAAAATCTGTTGAACATGAAGTTTCCCTTCAATCTGCAAAAAATGTAATTGATGCAATAAATAAAGATAAATATGATATTACATTGATTGGAATAGATAAAAATGGAGAATGGCATTTAAATAATTTAGCTAAATATTTAATTAATGAAAATAATCCTAAATTAATAAAATTAAACTCTTCAGAAGATAAAGTTGGTTTAATACCTGGAAATGAACATCAATTAATAAAAACAAATGATTTTACCCCAATAGGAAATATAGATGTTGTTTTTTCTGTTATTCATGGAGCAACAGGTGAAGATGGAGTTTTACAGGGTTTTTTAAGATTAGCTGAAATACCTTTTGTTGGACCAGATGTTTTAAGCTCTGCTGTTTGCATGGATAAAGATTTTGCTAAAAGATTGCTAAGAGATGCTAATATACCTATATCTAACTTTGTAACTTGCACAAAAAACAATAGAACTAAAATAAGTTTTGATGAAGTAGAAAAAAAATTAGGTTTACCTCTTTTTATAAAACCTGCAAATTTAGGTTCATCAGTTGGAATAAGTAAGGTAAGAAATCAAGAAGAGTTTGATAAAGCCTTAGATTTAGCCTTTCAATTCGATACAAAAATACTTATAGAAGAATTTATAAATGGAAAAGAAATAGAATGTTCAGTTATGGGAAATGAAGAACCATTAGCATCTGTTGTTGGCGAAATAATTCCTACACATGACTTTTATTCTTATGATGCAAAATATATAGATGATAAAGGTGCTATGACAAAAATACCTGCTGATATCTCAGAAGGAATATCTGAAATAGTTCGTAAAATGGCAATAGAAACCTATAAAACACTTGGCTGTGAAGGAATGGCAAGAGTTGATTTTTTTCTAACTGAAGATAATAAAATATGTGTAAATGAAGTAAACACAATTCCTGGTTTTACAAAAATAAGTATGTATCCAAAAATGTGGGAAACTTCTGGAATATCATATTCAGAACTTATTGATAAATTAATAACTTATGCAATTGAAAGAGATCAAGTAAAAAAACAATTAAAAACGTCAGTTTAATATTTAAAGTACAGATTTAGACAGATTAAGCAAATTAGCTATATATTTTTTTTAATATTTTTTGTAGCTAATCTTTTTAAAATTACTTATATAGGAAAAAGTTCAGATTCTATTTTTATACCTCTTTCTATTATTTGAGGTTTATTTTCTTCATTTACTTCTAAATATCCCATAGCTTTATAAAAATCTACATTATACGCCCGTGTTTTTATTACTACTGGCATGGGGACAGCATATCCGAGGATAAGAGCTTGTTGTTTAGGATCAAGTTGAGATAAAACAGTTTTTAATGTACTTCCGCCACTTACTCCTGTAAAAATAGCATCAATATCTTTATCATCATTAAGTAAGGCTGTTATCCGAGTTCCTATTTGAGATAAAATTTCATTATCAATCCCTGATGGTCTTTGATCAACTATCAAAAGAGTTACAAAATATTTTCTCATTTCTCTTGCTATTGTTCCAAAAATAGTCGATTTTGCAATTGAAGGATCCAAAAATTTATGTGCTTCTTCTATTGTTATCATAAGCTTTTTTGGTTGAGGTTTATTAAGTGGATCTGCATTATATGCTTCAGCAACTTCAACATATTTTTTATGTATTCTTCTTGTAATAATATTAGTTGCCAACATATAACTTAGTAGGTTATTTTGAGAACCAAATTCTAATATTACATGTTTTCCTGCTTCTAAATATTTTATTATTTTATTTATCGAATCTGTAGGAGTAGTTGTTTTAACATATTTAAGGTCTAATATTTTCATTAATTTTCTTTGTAATGCTTTTAATGCACCACCATGTCCCTTACCATTTTCAACAAATTCATCAATTTCAAAAGAGCCCATATTTGCAAAAGTACTTAACCAATGAGGGCCTAAACTTTCTCTTAAAATCATTGCAGATTCTATACTAGCTTCTGATAAATTTAATTCATTTTTTAAAAGAGCTAAATCTTCAACTTCTATTTGATTTAGGGCAATAAACATTTCTTCAGCATCTGAAATACCTCTTCTTTTAGATGAGTCTTGATCCATTGTAAAAACAATTACTTCAGAATTAAAAAGTTGTTTTAGACCTTTTACGGTTACTTCCCCTTTATTTTCACTTCTTGCTTGCCAACCATATTCATTGTGCATATCAAAAATTAAATTTACAGCCGCTTTTTTATAAATAGTTCCACAAAGAACTAATCTTGTTAAAAAAGATTTACCTGTACCAGATTTTCCAAATATTCCATTACTTCTTTCAATAAATCTATCAAGATCCAAACAAATAGGAGTATCCATATCTAAAGGTTGACCTATATTAAAAAGCTTTTTAGTTGGATCGTTTTCATCGCCAAAAACAATTTTAAAATCTTCTTCAGATGATTCACATACCTTAGAAAAATGTCCAGGAATTGTTTTAACAGGTCTAAGCTCTTCTACGCTAGATTTAGCATCTCTTTCTAACATCAACATTGGTTGAATTTCTACATTTCCAAAAGTTCCTGTTCCATTAAGAATTTCAGAAATAAAACCATCATCTTCAGGAGGATCTAATAATATTTTAGGATTTGAGGTATTAAGACTTACATCTGTTATCATTGAAAAAAAACGATTTTTTTTACCTTCTACAACAACAAATTTACCTACACGAATATCTTCTACAGAATTTGAAGGATTTAGCTTCATTTCTAAGCCAGATGATAGAGAACCTTGTGTTATTACACCTAAATCTTTTTTATTCATATTACAACCCTCTCAATAAGAAAAACAACGTAAATCTATATTATTCTAATATATAAACCTATTTTTGTATATAAAACATTAACTTTCTATTTTCTTAAAAATTATTCCATAAAAAAAGGCCCTCAGTTTATTAAGGGCAGTATGATAGCTAACAGGTCATTTAAAACATGAAATATTTAATTAACCAACTTTAAGGTTATTTTTTTTAGAAGTTTTTTCTTCTTCTTTAACTTCAGCTTTTTCAGAAAGTTCTTTGATTTGTTTTTTTAATTCTTCAATTTGTTGTTCTTTTTCATTTATTATTTCTTCTTTAGATTGAGTATCTTCTTTAACTGCTACATTTTCATGAGCAAGACCTTCTACCATTGTTCTGAAATTTTTAGAACCAGATTCAACTTTATCGATAACTTTAGCAATAAGATTATTTTTATCTTTTTCTTCGATTTCACCTTTTTTTACTAATTCAGTAACAAGATTTTCTAATTTTTCTTGTGTTAATGAAGCAAAACCAACTCCACCTAAAAGTATTTTTTTAGTAACTTTTTCAATTTTATCGCTTTCTTTTATAAGAAGTTCTAATAAAAATTTATTCATAACTAATTGTTTTGTAGAAAGATTTTCTTGTAAAAATATTTGAGCCAAAACTTTATTTGTCATATCTTTTTCGTTGTTATCTACTACTTTAATATCTTCGCCTGCTTTTATTAATAAAGCAATATCTTTTAAAGTAAGTGTTTTACTTGTAGTTGTATCATATAACTTTCTATTTTCGTATCTTTTAATTAATCTCATAAAAACCTCCAAATTATTTTCTTTTCACACTGCGTTAACGCACTGCATAATATTATTATAACGCACCGCATTAAAAAGTCAATAGTTTTTTTTTTAATATCTAAATCAAAAATTATTTATAAAACAAAAAAATAAGATTTTGATAAAACCTCTAACTCATATAATATAATTAAGTATTGAATTTTAGAATTTATATGGAAAGATAAAAATATGACATTAGCAATAGGCATTGTAGGGCTACCAAATGTAGGTAAATCAACTCTTTTTAATGCAATAACAAAATCATCAGTGGATGCAAGTAACTATCCCTTTTGTACAATAGATCCCAATGTAGGGGTTGTTGAAATACCAGACGAAAGAATTCATGTTCTATCAAAAATAAGTAATACCGAAAAATTAGTTTTTGCAACTACAGAATTCGTTGATATTGCGGGCTTAGTAAAAGGAGCTTCTAATGGAGAAGGTTTAGGAAATAAATTTTTATCTCATATTAGAGAAGTTTCTGCTATTGCTCATGTAATTAGATGTTTTGAAGATCCTGATGTAGTTCATGTAAATGGCAGCGTAGATCCAATAAAAGATATTGATATAATAAACACTGAGCTTTTACTTTCTGATTTTAGTACCGCTGAAAAAATGGTAGCGAATCAAATAAAAAAAGCTAAGGGAAATAAAGAAGAAGCTGAAAAATTAGCTGTTTATGAAAAAATTAAAGCTCATTTAGAAAAAGGAGAACAATTAAGAACTCTAGTTTTTGAAGGAGAAGAACTAAATATAAAAAAAGGATTATCTTTTTTAACCGATAAACAAGTAATCTATGTAGCTAATATTAGTGAAGATATGATAGGTCAACCAGATAACGAACATGTAAAAAAAGTAAAAGAATTTGCTAAGGCAACTGGTGATGAAGTTGTTGTTATTTCTGCTAAAATAGAATCAGAATTATCTGAATTAGATGAAGAAGGCAAAAAAGAACTTATGGAGGCCTTAGGTTTACAAGAAACTGGTTTAGATCAATTAATAAAAAAATCTTTTACTTTGTTAGGTCTTCAAACATACTTAACTACAGGTAAAAAAGAAACAAGAGCATGGACAATAAAAATTGGTATGACAGGCCCTCAAGCAGCAGGTGTTATACATACTGATTTTGAAAGAGGTTATATTCGTGCAAATATTGTTTCTTATGATGATTTTGTATCAGCTGGATCTATGGTAAAAGCTAGAGAACAAGGTAAACTAAGACAAGAAGGAAAAGATTATGTAATGAAAGATGGCGATATTGTAGAGTTTTTATTTAATGTATAGGTAACTTAAATGTTAAAAAAAGTCCTTTTAGTTTCCTTAATATCTTTAGCTTTTCAAGTGAGTGCTTATGCTCATGATGAAGAAAAAAACTCATCTTCTGAAAATTTAGCTCAAAATCCTTTTACTTGGGGAAAAAGCCCTAATCATGTAGAAAGAGATTGGAAATTTATAGAAAGTGAACATTTTCAAATATACTATTATCAAGGATTTGAAAAATTAGCTAAAGAAGCTTCAGATATTGGAGAATCAGCCTATTTTAAAGTTACAGAAGATTTAAAATCTAAGCCTTCTGGAAAAATTCCTGTAATAATTACACAGGATGAATTTTTAAATGGATTTGCTGAACCAATAAAAAACAGAATTGTATTAGATCCTGTTTTAATGAGAAGTTCTATTATTGGAGCTAGAAGGTTTTTAACACATGAGTTTACTCATATTATTACTTATGAAGCCTTTAATACTGGTTTTTCTATAACAAAATTATATGGTGTTCAAAATGTTCCAACTTGGTTTATGGAAGGTGTGGCTCAATATGAAGCTGAATATTGGTATCCTTCTTATGATAGAATGTTAAGGCTTCATACATTAGAAAGAAGTATTCTTACACCGTCAGAAAGAGATTCTTTTACTATTTTAGGTGGTGATGAAGGTTCTGCTGGATATAATGAAGGTTATGCTATTTTAAACTATATTTTTAATACTTATGGTCATGATAAATTACCTAAATTATTAGAAGAAATAAAATCTAATAATATTCCTCTTTCAATTGCTTCAGAAAGAATTTTTGGAAAATCTTTGTTTGTTTTGGAAGCTGAATGGAGACAAAATTTAGAAGAAAAATATAATAAACAAATTTCTGATAAAAATAAAACCATAAAAAAAGATGAAGTAGTTATAAAAAAAGAAAAAAAAGAAGCTAATATAAAACCTAAAATGTCTTCTGACGGTAAAATTTTTACTTATCTTAGTTCTCAAGGTCGTTCTGGATATGTAAATATAAGAGGTAAATTATTAGGATTAATGCCTTTAAGAGCAAAATTAGTTGAAGATTTCAAAAAAACAGGTACTATTGCTGGTAATAACATAAAAAATGATGATGTTTTTACAGAAAAAGATTCTAAAAGTACTATTCTTACAGGTGGAGTAATTGATTATGCTTGGTCTTATGACAATAAAACAGTAGCTGTTACTCAGGTTTCTGGCGATGATTTGGGGCAACCAAATATATCAATGCACTTTAAAACAATAAAACAAAAAGATGGAAAAATAGAATCTAATGATAAATATGATTATCATTATGATATTTTTGATGAGAATGATCAAAAATTTAAATCACCTTTAAAATTATTTATGTCTCCCTCATTTTCTCAATTAGAAAGAAAAATTAGCTTTGTAGCAATTTATAATGAAGAAACAAATGTATATGAAGTTAATCTTGATGATTTTGATAGAAAAACTAAAAAAATAAAAGCTAAAAATATTACTAAGACTAAGGATTTTTTATATAAAGATCTAGCTTATTCTCCAAATAATAAATATCTTGTTTTTAATATGTACAAATCTGGTGATGGTGGTAATTTAGTTTTATTTGATAAAGACACATCTATTATGACTAAAATAACAGATGATTCGGTTATATATTCAAATAATGATCCTTCTTGGTCTGAAAACTCTAAAGAAATTTATTTTTCTTCAGATAGAAGTAATATTTCAAATTTATATAAATATAGTTTAGAAAATAAAAAAGTAGAAAGATTATCAAATTCTTATAGTGGTTTGGAATTTCCGTTTGCAAAAGATGATTATATTTATTATACAAGTTATTATGCTAAAGGAACTGATATAAGAAAAATTAAAAAAACTGATGCACTTGAAATAGACTCTTATATATCTAAAAATACCATTATAAAAGAAAATAATGACAAAAAAATTGAAAAATATGAAGTAAAAAATTATATTCCTTGGATAACGCCAGATATTGTTTTACCTCTTACAGGTGTAGATGAAAAATGTGATCAAATTGGATTAAGGGGTTCTCTTAGCGATATGTTAGGAAAACATTCGGTAAATGTTGCTATGGCTTATGGATTAAATAGTAATAGATTTAGTTATGGTCTTACTTATGTAAATAGAATGTTAGATCCTTTATTAGCTTTTCAATTTAGTGAATATCCTTCTATTGCGGCTACTCAAGATGCAAAAAATTATTATTATCAAAGAACTCAAGGTTTAACTTTTGTCGTAACAAGACCATTTTTTAATGAAATTGCAGATGAAATAAATAATATTGGTTCACTTCAACTTACTTTTAGTAATTTAGTACCAATTGCAGACACTGTAGCAAAAGAAATAAAACCAGAAAGTTTAAGAACAGGTTTTAGTAATTATCTTACTTTTGAATGGTTTTCTCAAAATGCTTCTAGTGGATATAATTCGGATGCTCATCCATCAAACGGTTACAAATTTGAATTTAAACTTGAACATGCAAATAAACTTCTAGGTAGTAAATATGAATATACTCAACTTATGCTTGATTATAAAAAATATTTCCCTTTGTTTTTTAATCATGTTTTATATATCAGAACTGATTTGCAATATAGCATGGGTAATGTAACCCCTTTGTTATTAGGTGGACCACCGATGAATTTA
>ERZ1292633.5288-Hain-H41-02um-R1-5288-length-11692-cov-21_pt1 | contig 11692 bp, 5 predicted proteins | sample MGYA00564406_ERZ1292633 | MGnify/ENA primary metagenome ERZ1292633 (study PRJEB36523, sample SAMEA6512639) | groundwater metagenome | collected 2019-01-08 | study: AquaDiva: Metagenomics assemblies of 32 groundwater samples
GGATTGATGAGTTGAGAGTTTCCAAAGGCATCGCCCGCTGGACTGCTAATTTTACACCACCTACAGCGCCTTATGACGTAGACACCACACCGCCCACCGTAAGCTCCACCAGCCCTGCCGGCAGTTCTACAGGGGTTGGAGTAAGCAGTGCCATCAGTGCCACGTTCAGCGAGGATATGGACTCCTCAACGATTAGTACAAGCACATTTACCCTCAGCAGCAGTAGTGGCAGCAGCGTCAGCGGCACGGTGTCGTACAGCAACAAGGTAGCCACGTTCACCCCGTCAAGCAATCTCTCATATTCCACCACCTATACGGCAACGATAACCACCGGTGTGAAGGATACTGCGGGCAACGCCATGTCATCAACCTACACGTGGAGCTTTACCACAGGATCAGCCCCTGATACGACCGCGCCTTCAGGTTCAGTCAGCATCAACAGCGGCGCTTCATATACCAACTCTACGGCAGTAACTCTAAACCTTTCAGCAACAGATACTGTGGGCGTCGTAGGATATTATGCTTCAACCAGTTCATCCACACCCACGGCATCCGCCTCCGGATGGAATTCGGTAACGTCTGCCACCAGCTATACGGGAAGCGTTTCGTACACCCTGGCAAGCGGTGATGAGAGCAAGACCGTATACGTGTGGTATAAAGACTCTGCGGGGAACGTATCAAGCGCAGCAAGTGATTCTATTACTTTAGATACCACTGCGCCTATCGTAACCATCACCAGCCCGAATTCAAGTGATACCTATACAACGACCAGCAGTCCCTTAAGCCTTAGCGGCAGCGCATCGGATACCACAAGTGGGGTAAAAGAAGTAACGTGGAGTAATGACAAGGGCGGAAGCGGCACAGCAAGCGGTACGACATATTGGAGTGTTTTAAGCATCAGCCTCACAAGCGGAGATAATAAAATAACCGTAACGGCAAAGGATAATGCAGGCAATACCAGCACAGACACGATAACGGTGACGTATAGCGCAGCCACAAAGCCGACAGTAACCACAGGCTCTGCATCAAATGTCACGGCAACATCGGCAACATTAACAGGTACAGTCAATGCCAATGGACTATCAACAACCGCATGGTTTGAATACGGGACAGTCAAAGGGACGTATGGCAATAAGACGTCCACACAGACTGTAACCGGTTCAAATGACACAACGGTAAGCGTAACCATAACGGGATTGACGGCAGAGACGACATACTATTACCGGATAGCAGCCCAGAACAATTCAGGGACGTCGTATGGTGAAGAGATGTCATTCCAGTATTCATCAAAGGGCAGCGCGCCAACCGTAACAACGGACTCTGCAACAGATGTAACAACCACTACGGCAACGTTAAATGGTACAGTCAATGCCAATGGGATATCAACAACGGCCTGGTTTGAGTATGGGACGCTCAGTGGGACGTATGGGAACAAGACAACAACCAAGAGTGTAAGCGGGTCAACGGATACGAAGGTAAGCATTGGAATAAGCGGGTTAACGGCAGGTACGACGTATTATTACAGGATAGTGGCCCAGAATAGCGCTGGAACATCATACGGGAAAGAAATGTCGTCTTATTATTCACCGGATCAAAAATCGCCTACAGTAGCGACAGAGGCGGCAACGGATGTAACGAATACCTCAGCGACATTAAATGGGAAGTGCAATCCCAATGGGTTATCGACAACGGCGTGGTTTGAATATGGCACACTCAGCGGGACGTATGAGTATAAAACATCTACCCAGAGTATGAGCGGGTCAAGCTTAACGAAGGTAAGTGCGACCATAACAGGACTGACGGCAGGTACAACATATTATTACAGGATCGTAGCAAAGAACAGTGTTGGCACATCGTATGGGACAGAGATGGAATTTTACAAATCACCGGGAACTGACACAACCCCAACACCCACACCAACGATAACAGTTACCCCCACACCAACAACATCGCCTGTGCCGACGCCCCAGGTATCACCAAGTCCGGCAAATGAGGGAATTGTCTTTGGGATTGTAAACGATCAGGATGAACAACCACTGGAAGGGGTGACGGTAACAATAGTAGGGGCGAACGGCCGTTCGCCCTTACAAGAGAGTGCGGAAACGGATGCAAATGGAAAGTATGAATTTACAGAACTTGCAAAGGGGAATTACACCCTTACCTACGAGAAAGACGGCTATCAGACACTCACGAAGAATGTGAGTCTTGGAGAAGCAGAGGCGAAGGACTTAGGGTCGGTTACCCTTGAGTCAGAAGGCGCGCTTGGGGGAATCTATGGCAATGTGGTGGACATTAAGGGCGACCCGATAGAGTCTGTGCAATTAAAGCTCAAAGGTGTAAAGACGAAGGTAACAAGGACAGAGAGTTCTGATGCGGACGGGTACTATGAGTTTACGGGATTGGGTGCGGATACGTATATCATTACCGCAAAGAAGAAGCGATACAGAAAGTTCAAACAGACGGTAACTCTTAGTGAAGGTGAGGAGAAGGAGGTAGAAGTTGAGATGAGGAAGACGACAAAGAAGATAAAAGGATTGTTTCTGATGGATGACGGTCAATAGCAAGAAACCACAGATCCCCGTTTTCACGAGGACAAGTTTCGCAGATTTCACAGATAAAAAAATCTGGAAAAAAAGGCCAGAGAGGACACCGAGCACACAGAGGAAAAGACGAGCAATAAGGCAGTGGAGTTGATGGATGATGGTCAATAATAAGAAACAACAGAGGCAGAAGACACGGAGAGAAACTTTGGAAATAGGAAGAAAGGAGGTTGATAATAAGTAGGTAAATTAACCCATGACAGTTAAGTATTGCATAAAAAGTTAATAGCAATAAAAAAGAAAATGGAGGCACTCTATGAAAGGAGACGAGTTTATGAAAGTCGCAGATAATCATCTATTGCGTTTTTTTAGAACCATGACCTCATATCGAGGCATATTTTGTATTGCTGTATTATTTTTCCTTATTTTTGAGGCTTTCCAGCCATTAGCTATGGCTACCCACTTCAGATATGGCACTCTTACGTGGGAAAAGAGGTCGGATATTGGCGCAAATACAGTGGCTATCAGTCTTACAGCGGCATTCAGGCGCAACGGTTATAGTGGTACAGCCTCTGATGGTTATCCACAGATTGGCGATGTGATAACAGAATCCGTCGGAGGTACTTTCTTGGCTTTTGGAGACGGGACGTCAACAAACACGCTCAATTTTGAAGTAACTTCTTACGACAAAACGGAGAATTGGATTATCGGCAAGGCCGAAATTTCCGGCACAAAATACGATAAAGTGATTATTCATACCTATCCGGGCAGTACCACGTACACAGCTTACGTTCAGACATGCTGCCGTTTGTCCAGTTCGGACGGTCATAAAAATAATCCCGATGGTAATTATCGATTGGAGACTAAGATAGATTTATCCAGTAACAATTCTCCTCCGGTAAGCAGCGGATTTCCCATTGTGACCGTTGAGCAGAATTCCAACGTTTCCTTTAATGTGGCGGCAACCGACGTTGATGGAGATACATTGACGTGGCGTCTTTCTACTGCTATAGAAGCATCGGGTTCTTCCGGTGGATTTACACAACCTTCAGGCCTTACTGTGGGCAGTTCAACAGGCGCTGTTTCATGGAATACAACAAGCGCTTCTCTGGGATACTACTCAGCTCAGGTTACCATCGGGGACGGGAAGACCGGTGTTCCCGTGGATTTTTTCATAAATGTTACACAGCAAACAACGAACAACGCACCAAAATTTGATGTTCCACCAACACCGGCTAATGGAAAAACGTATACGGTGAATCCGGGAGAAGAGATAAAATTTACCGTCCAGGCATCCGACCAGGATAGCGGCGATACGGTGTCTCTCAATCATGCCGGATTACCTACGGGGGCCAGTTTTACTATCCCAACGGCAGCGAATCCCGTCAGCAGTGTTTTTTCATGGACGCCTACAACTGCTGATATCGGCTCTTATGTTGTCAGCTTTAAGGCGACTGACAAAAAGGGCCTGTCGGCTGAGCTTTCGATAAATATTATCGTGCCTGATACTACACCGCCCGCAGTAAGCGCAACAACCCCTGCAAATGGCGAGACGGGCGTTGCTGTCAACAGCGCCATAACCGCAACATTCAGCGAAGTTATGGATGCCAGCACAATAACCACAGCGACATTTGTTGTGAACAAAGGCAGCAGTAATATCAGTGGCGCGGTAAGCTACAATGGAACGACTGCCCAGTTTGCGCCGTCAAGCGATCTTTCATATTCAACCACATACACGGCAAAAATTACGACAGGAGTAAAGGATACAGCCGGCAATGCAATGACTTCAGATTATACGTGGAGCTTCACTACAGGCAAGGCACCCGATACCACGCCGCCCACGGTAAGCGCAACAAGCCCTGCAAATGGTGATACGGGTATTGCTGTCAACGGCAACATAACAGCCACATTCAGCGAAGAAATGGATGCCAGCACAATAACCACAGAGACGTTTACTCTAAGCGATGGTACGGGCACTGGCACTGTCAGCGGCGCAGTAAGCTACAATGGAACGACAGCCCAGTTTACTCCGTTAAGCGAGTTATCTTATTCAACCACGTACACGGCAAAAATTACAACAGGGGTGAAGGATACAGCCGGCAATGCAATGGCATCTGATTATACATGGAGCTTCACTACAGGCAAGGCGCCCGATACCACGCCGCCCACAGTAACCGCAAATAATCCTGCAAATGGCGAGACGGGTGTTGCAGCCAACAGTGCCGTAACTGCAATATTCAGCGAAGAGATGGACGCAAGCACAATAACCACAGAGACGTTTACTCTAAGCGATGGTACGGGCACTGGCACTGTCAGCGGCGCGGTAAGCTACAATGGAACGACTGCCCAGTTTACACCGTTAAGCGATTTGTCTTATTCAACGGCGTATACGGCGAAAATTACGACAGGAGTGAAGGACTTAGCCGGTAATGCCATGTCGTCTGATTATTCGTGGAGTTTCACCACAGGCAAGGCACCCGACACTACACCGCCCACGGTAATCGCAACTAGCCCTGCAAATGGCGAGACGGGTGTTGCGGTCAACAGCGCCATAATTGCAGCATTCAGCGAAGAGATGGATGCCAGCACGATAACCACGGCAACGTTTGTTGTGAGCGATGGCAGTAATGATGTAAGTGGCGCAGTAAGCTACAATGGAACGACTGCCCAGTTTACGCCGTTAAGTGAGTTATCTTATTCAACCACGTACACGGCGAAAATTACAACAGGGGTGAAGGATACCGCTGGCAATGCATTGGCATCTGATTATACGTGGCGTTTCACGACAACTATAGCAACACTTACACCATCGCCATCACCGACACCAACCCCCACGACAAGTGGAACTGGCATCATCTATGGTTTTGTAAATGACGAGGACGAGTTTCCGCTAAAGAATGTTTCTATATCACTAACTGGCCCAAATAATTACTCCGAAAGTACAGAAACAGATGAGGATGGTTATTATTTATTTGAAAATCTTGCGGCCGGCGACTATACCCTTCGTGCGTCCAAGAGCGGTTACCAGTCTGCGTCCATGGATATATCGCTTGATGAAGGGGAGGTACATGAAGTAAAGACGATCATGCTGGAGGTGTCGGTGACCGGGACGATTTATGGTTATGTGAGGGATATAAGGGGGGACCCCATTGAGAATGTGAGGTTGGCGCTTAAGGGGTTGAAGACGAAGTACAGCGCCAAGGCGGCCTCTGATAAGGATGGGTTCTTTGAGTTTAATGACCTGGATGCGGACACGTACGTGATTAAGGCGAAGAAAAAGAGGTACAGACCTGCAAAGACATCGGTAGAACTGGAAGAAGCGGAGACGAAAGAGATAGAGATCGAAATGAATAAGGTCACTAAAAGGGGAATAATTCTTCTGTCGAAAAAAGTGAAGTAAGTAACCAGTCGTATCCTTCTTGATGTGTTTGCATGAATGTGTGACCGTCATCCTTAGGGGTGACGGTCACCTTTTTTATTGCAACGAATCTGTTTTCGATTAATTTTTCAATCGAGTTATTATACTCAAAAATACAATCAGTAACTTATTTGCTCCTTATTATGGACTTGGTTATTTAATAATAACCCAGGTACTCGCCGAATCTTTTAAACATATCATATTCATCTCCTTCCCAAAATAGTTGATTTGATGGCTTAAAATAGCATATACTTAAAACATAACAGCACTATTAACCGAAACGTTGAATGAATTTTACAGGAGTTATGCATTAGTGAAACTGCGAAATGGCGAGCAGGTTTTCAGGAGTGTTTGCAGAAGTTGTCATGGCGGATGCGGTGTCCTGGTCTTTGTTAAAGACGGCAAGGTGGTGAGGGTCAAAGGAGACCCGGCTTCGCCTATGAATAAGGGATGGATGTGCGTGAAGGGTGTTGTGACGCCTGAGATTGCAAACCATCCAGACCGCCTTCGCAAGCCGCTTCGTCGAAAGGGAGAGAGGGGCAGTGGACAATGGGAAAGTATCTCCTGGGATGAAATTTTGGGAGAAATCACCTCTCAACTGGACAAATTCCGCAAAGAGACAGGCCCTGAATCCATTGCCCTGGGGCAGGGAACCGGGCGGCATCATTATATGCATGTGGTGAGGTTTGCAAATGCCCTTGGAACGCCAAACTGGTACGAACCGGGTCTTGCACAATGTTTCATCCCCAGGATTACGGTAAGCAATCTCACCTATGGCGGGTTTGTGGTGGGGGATTATTACGGAGAGGTTTCTCCAAAGTGTATCCTGTTTTGGGGACACAATCCTTTAGTATCAGGACCGGACGGAGAACTGTCCATCTCTGTGAAAAGGGCGCTGGATAAAGGCGCTTTGGGCATTGCCGTTGATCCCAGAAGGTCAGAAACCGGTAAGTATTGCCAGCAATGGCTGCCGATAAGACCTGGGACAGACGCTGCCCTTGCCCTTGCGATGATACATGTTATTATCAAAGAAAACATCTACGATGCAGAGTTTGTAGAAAAGTGGACTACAGGTTTTGATGAACTTAAAAAACATGTTGAACCTTTTACTCCGGGATGGGCCGAGGCGATCACCTGGGTACCTTCATCGGATATTATAAAGGCTGCAAAAACGTATGCGCTGAATAAGCCCGCTGTGCTTGAGTGGGGGCTTGGCATCGAGCAGAACACCAATTCTTTACAGACGGTGAGGGCGGTTGCTATTCTGCGAGGGTTGACTGGAAATGTAGACATCCCCGGCGGCGATATTCTTGGAATGAACATAGTTCGCAGTTACCCGACGCTAAAAGATAAACTGCCAGAAGGGATGTTGAAGAAACGTCTCGGCGCTGAGAACTTCAAACTCCTGGGGGGATGGCGCGCCTTTATGCCATCAGCCCATATTCCAACACTTTTTAGAGCCATGCGGACGGGCGAACCTTACCGGGTTAGGGCGCTTTTAATATTTGGCGGCAATCCGTTGACTACTGTGGCAAATTCTAAGGAAGTTTATGAAAGTTTACTAAAATTAGACTTATTAGTAGTTACCGACCTTTTTATGACGCCTACTGCTGCAATAGCCGATTACGTCCTTCCTGCGGCCTTATGGCCAGAGGTCGAACAGGTTATTGGTTATCCTTTGGTGGTAGAAAACATGGTCATGGCGCAGCAGAAGATTACGCAGGTTGGCGAGTGCAGGCAAGACGAATGGATAATAGATGAAATGTCCAGAAGGCTTAATTTGCCTGGCAGTGAAGAGAGCCTGGAAGATGTCATGAACTATCAATTAGAGCCGTTGGGTATAACCTATCAAAAACTAAAGGAGCAAACTTTCATACATCCGCCGCATGAGTATAGGAAATTTGAAAGGAATGGATTTCGGACTCCTTCTAAAAAGCTTGAACTGTATTGCAGAACGTTGGAAAGGATGGGCTATGATCCTCTGCCTACTTATAAGGAACCACCTGAAAGTCCTGCAAATACTCCTGAACTAGCCAGGGAATTTCCCTATGTGCTTACAACGGGCAGTCGCAGGAAGGAGTTTTTCCAGAGCGAACACAGGCAGATACCGTCGTTAAGAAAACGAAGACCGTATCCTCAGGTGGAAATGCATCCTGAAGTTGCTGCCTTACAAGGAATCAAACATGGAGATTGGGTTATTGTGACTTCTCCGAGAGGTAGTATACGAATGAAGGCTTTAGTTACAGAGGATATTCATCCCAGAGTAATAAATGTTGAGCACGCCTGGTGGTTTCCTGAGAAATCTGCGCCTGATTACGGGGTTTGGGAGTCCAATGCCAATATGCTTACCAATAATGCGCCGCCCTATGATCCGGCATTTGGTTCATATCAACTAAGGGGATTATTGTGCCGGGTTGAGAAAGAAGTTAAGTAGAGGCGAACGGTCGTTTGATGATGTAGAGACAGGTTTGAAACCTGTCTCTACAAGTAAGATTAGACACACCCTTGATTATTTTGAATTGTTTTTGCTTATGCCTTGCCTAAGGTCTTTTTCCCTGGTTTCCATTCAACCGGGCACAGTTCTCCTGTCTGTAATGCCCTTAATACCCTGAGTATTTCTTCTACGCTACGACCGATACCGAGATCGTGTACCAATTGATATCGTAATTTCCCCTCTGGATCAATAATAAATGTACCCCTCAATGCAATACCCTTGTCTTCGAGCAATACACCGTACTTCCTGGAAACCTCTTTAGTAATATCGCTGAGCAGTGGATAGTTGAGGCTTCCAAGTTCTTTCAGCCATGCCTTATGGGAAAAAACACTGTCGATGCTCACCCCCAATACTTGTGCATTCATTGACTTAAACTCGCTATCTCGCTTTGAAAATTCAGTGATTTCCGTAGGGCATATAAAGGTAAAATCAAGAGGATAGAAGAAAAGAACAACCCACTTTCCTTTATATTCATCCAAACATACATCTTTAAATTTGTCTCCTACGACACCCTGTAGCGTAAACTCAGGCGCATTTTGTCCAACTTTCGTACTCATGCAAAACCTCCTTTAGTTAAAATGTAATCATTGTTAAATAATAATATGAACTTATTATAAAAATATTTTAGATGATGTCAAGATATTTTTTGTTTGTTATTGATTTTATTTTTTTATAACAAAGAAGGTTAACGCCATTACCTGAAATACCAAAGCAAGTAAAAGATAAGCATGGACATCGCTATTGCGATGGAGGTAAGCAAAAATGAGTGAGCCAAAAACAAAGCATTGAATAACGGATGCAAGAATAATTAACCACGAGGCAGGTTCGTAAGTCAACGTTCGGTTAATGTTCTTTACTTCGTTTAACAATGATTCCATGAGAAAATCTTTTTCCTCATAACCCTTTTCTTTTTTGATTTTAAGGGTAAGGCATTCCCGGCAAATGAGTTTTCCGTCTTCTTGATAAACGGCATGTCCTGAGTCGATGTCTTTTCTTGAAAGGCTTCTTTTACAATTGGCGCATAGTTTAATTTCGAGCATAATTTTTTTGATGTTTTACAAATTGGTTTTTTGTGTACACAAATAGTTGTGATATTGTACCAAATCTATATGCTGTGTAAGTCTTATTTAAGGCCGTATCGATCCAGTTTTCTATAAAGGGTGCGCTCGCCGATACCAAGCATTTTTGCCGCTTCTTCCCTATTTCCACCCACCGTGGCTAAGGTGCTTTTGATGAGTTCCCGTTCTGCTTCTTCAATGGTGATTCCAGCCACCAGACTGGGTACTGTGGATGTTTCGCTGCTACGTTGTAATATATGATCCGGTACGTCTTCTACGTCTATAGCGTTTTTCGTGCTTACGACAACCATACTTTCGATGCAGTTCTTTAATTCCCGCACGTTTCCAGGCCATGGATATTTATACAGAATCTTTCGTGCCTCAGGAGAAATAATAGAGACTTTTTTATTGTGTATCTGTGAAAATTCACGGAGAAATGCATCCATGAGCAGTGGAATGTCTTCGAGTCTCTCTCTGAGAGGAGGTAATTTGATAGAAACGACATTCAGCCTAAAGTACAGGTCTTCTCTAAATTTCCCCTCCTTTATAAGTTTCTCAAGATCCTGATTTGTAGCGGCGAGCAGGCGAACGTCAACCTCGATGGACTCGTTGCTGCCAACGCGCGTGACTACGCCATCCTCGATTACGCGTAATAGTTTGACCTGTGTGGAAAGCGGCATATCTCCGATTTCATCCAAAAATAACGTGCTGTGATTGGCATACTCAAATTTTCCTTTCCGCTGGTACATAGCTCCTGTAAAAGAGCCTTTCTCATGCCCAAAAAGTTCGCTCTCAAGAAGGTTTTCTGGTATGGCGGCAGCGTTTAAAACGACCAAAGGATTATTCTTTCTAAGGCTGTTATTATGAATAATTTTTGAAATGAGTTCTTTCCCTGTACCGCTCTCACCCGTTATTAATATCGTGGCCGTTGTTCCAGAAATTTGATTGACAATGTTTAACACCTTTTGCATCTTAGGACTATTCCCAATAATGCCAGACAGTCCATATTTTTCGTCGAGTTGCTTGTGCAGTTCCTTATTATTTCTTACAAGTCCCTGCTTTTCAATGAGCTTGTTAACCTCTGCACGTAAATGATTAATGTTGATAGGTTTCAAAAGGTATGTAGCTGCCCCTTTTTGCATGGCATCTACGGCAGTTTCTACCGTACCATAACCAGTGATCAGGATTACTTCAGCTTCAGGTAATCTTTCTTTTGTTGTTTTGAGTATTTGTAAGCCATCAATGTCATGCATGATCAAGTCTGTAATTACAATATCGATTTCCCCGGCTTCAATGTTTTTCAATCCTTCTTTGCCACTCGTAGCAATAAGGCATTTACATCCCACCTTCTGCAGTGCCTCTGCTGTGGCGATTGCATGCTCTTCATTATCATCGATAACAAGAATTGCGGTTTTGTTCATTGATAGGTCTTAATTAAGGGGTAAATTTGTGGGTAATTTTATAGAAAAGTTGGTTCCCTTTCCCTCTTCACTCTGAACTGAAATAGTCCCTCTGTGGTCTTCGATAATACGTTTTGCTGTTGGAAGACCAAGACCGGTTCCGGTCTTTTTGGTGGAAAAATAGACTTGAAATATTTTGTCGATAATATCTTTTGGAATACCTGGGCCGGTATCTGTTATATCTATTTGTATGTATTTTTTGTCTTTGGATGTACGAATCATAAGTTCCCCGCCATTTTCCATTGCTTGTTCAGCGTTAATAATAATATTCAGGATTGCCTGTTTTATAAGATTGCTATCTAAGCGACATTGAGGGAGATCGGCATCGTAGCTTTTTAGGATCAATATCTTTTTTTGTTTGATTTCAGGGGTAACAAAATCAGCCACTTCGTCTAAAATCTCATTCATATCGTGGTCTTTCAGTTCTAGTTTTTGTCCCCTCGCAAATCTTAAAAAATCATTCAGGATTTGTTCTAGACGTTGTACTTCTTTTTGTAAGACCTGTGTCTTCATGTACACTCTTTTGCTGTTTTCTCCTGTCATACTCTCTAGCTCTTCTTGAAGAAGCTGAATGTAGATATTGAGCGTACTCAGCGGATTTTTAATTTCGTGGGCGAGTCCCCCTGCCAGGGTGCCGATAAAAGCTAATCTTTCGGAGTTTATTGCTCTTTTCTCAAGATTTTTGGTCTTCTCAATAGCCTTTCGTACATAGAAAAAGGCCA
>ERZ1292633.5289-Hain-H41-02um-R1-5289-length-11692-cov-7_pt1 | contig 11692 bp, 12 predicted proteins | sample MGYA00564406_ERZ1292633 | MGnify/ENA primary metagenome ERZ1292633 (study PRJEB36523, sample SAMEA6512639) | groundwater metagenome | collected 2019-01-08 | study: AquaDiva: Metagenomics assemblies of 32 groundwater samples
ACGGGAATGCCGAGCCGCCGTAGTTGTGCGACTGACTGTAGTGCGCCACATGGCAGTCACTACAGACAAGGCTCGCGCCGGTGTGATAGTCACCGGCGGTGGCCGTGGCCGCGAACGCCAGCAGGCAACCTGCCACTACGATCGCGAAGCGTTTCATGAGAAAGCCTCCCTCCATCCGAGTTTCGTGAGAGGTGGTATTGCGGATGGTCCGTCCCACCTCCGTGCAGCGCTTCATTCCGGATCTTTCCCTGCCAGACGCAGGAGCTGCAAACGAGCGGTCCCTCGTTCGACGACGGCCAGCCGGCCCTGACTGTCGCTGGCGAGGGCGCTTGGATATAGAAATTGCCCGAGGCCGGAATCGCCGCCGGTGATGGCGTCGATTTGCTGCCCCGTCGAATCGAGCACCAGCACGAGGTGCCTCAGTTCATCCGTGACGTAGAGGCGGCCGTCGCTGGTGACGGTGATTCCCGAAGGGAAGGAGACGTTTCCCGGGCCCATCTCGTGACGGCAGAAGCCGCCGAGGTAGGCGCCGGCGGGGGAGAAGCGCTGGACCGCGAACTCGGTTTCGGGGCAGAGGACGACGATATTGCCGTCCCGCTCCTCCGCGATCCCACGGATGTTCTGAAGGTGACCGGGCGTCCGGCCGGCCTCGCCCCACGACCCGTCCAGCGCGTATTCGCGCGTGAAACGATGGATCCGGCCGGTTTCGCCCGACGTTCCGACGAGGATTTCGCCGCTCTTGAGCACGGTGACCGCGCCCGGACCGCCTGCCCCCGGGAGGGGCGGCGGCTGCAGGCGCGCGTAGGTGCGACCGAGTCCGTCCAGCACGTCGACGTATCCCGCGGCCGCGTCGACCACCAGGATCCGTCCCGCCGAATCGACGGCGAGCCCGACGGGATTCCCGTCGATCCAGGAGCCGTCGGACCGCTCCACCCGGTGGACGTAGCGGGCCAGGGGGCGTCCGCTCAGCGAGAAGACCTCGATCGAGTGGCCGCCCGTGTTGCCGACCAGGATTTCGCCGCGGGCCGTGTCGAGCGCGACCGCGCGCGGCACCTTGAACGTGGCATCGGCGGCGAAGCCGTAGAGGACGAGTTCCGGCGTTACGGGAAGGGCGCCGGCCGGGCGGGCCGGAACCGCGAGGGCGATCGTGGCAGCGATGAAGGTGGCGGCGGCTAGACTCAAGACTCTGTGTGGGCGACGGGTCATTGGTCTCCGGTTCCTCTGCTGGATCGTCAGTCTTTTCGGCGCCCCGGCCAAGGTGCCCATCGATCTACCCGGGGCTACTCCCTCCGGGCTGCTGGCCTAAATGGCTCCAGCGACGGCACTTGATCGACCATATTGCAAGCAATCTGCGTGCCTCTCGTGAAATATATCGCAAAGTGGACAGTAAGTCGTTGTGAGTAGATTGGATGGCTGTCCATAAAATTGTGGGCTGACGAATCTGGCGAATTCCGATCCTGTCAGAATGACAGGCAATGACGTGACAGGTTGACGGGACCCCAATCAAGGGCACGCTCGTACCCCTAAGTGGCTATTCCAGCGCGTCCCGCCCTCCGAGGCCGACCGAGCCGGCTCGCCGCATCCTCTGGAGTGGACCTTTCGTAACAACCTCGCTACACTGCGCCGCCTTGATACGCCTACTGCCCGTCGAGCCGAAGTTCTTCGACCTTTTCGAAACACAGGCCGCGACCGTCCTGGAAGCCGCGCGCGCGCTTCAGGAGATGGCGCACAACTACGAAAACGTCGCGGCGAAGGCGCAGCACATCAAGGAACTCGAGAGCCGCGGCGACAGCATCACGCACGCGCTGATCGACAACCTGAACCGCACCTTCATCACTCCGTTCGACCGCGAGGACATTCACGCCCTCGCCAGCGCGCTCGACGATGTGCTCGACAACATCGAAGGAGTGTCGAGCCGGTTCGCGCTCTTCCAGATCAAAGCGATCACCCCCGAGACGGTCCACCTGATCTCCATCATCGAGAAGGCCTGCGTGGCGATCCACGACGCGGTGCGGCATCTGCGGGACTTCAAGCGGGTGCAGGAGTACTGCGTGACGATCAATCAGCTCGAGAACGAGGCCGATCACATTTCCCGCGCGAGCACCGCGCGACTCTTCGACGACGCCGCTGACTTCCGCGAGTTGATCAAGTGGAAGGAACTCTACGGCCGTCTCGAGGCCACGACCGACGACTGCGAGGACGTGGCGAACATCCTCGAAGGCATCGTCGTCAAGAACAACTGAGGGAGCTGGTGCACGGCGATTCCGCGACCCTCTATCTCTGGCTCATCGTCGGTCTCGCCCTCGTCTTCGATTTCCTGAACGGATTCCACGACGCCGCGAACTCCATCGCCACCGTCGTCTCCACGCGCGTCCTCACCCCCGGGTTCGCCGTCATCTGGGCCGGATTCTTCAACTTCATCGCCGTCTTCATCCTCGGCGTGGCGGTGGCGAAGACGGTGGGGAAGGGGATCATCGTCACCGAGGCGGTGAGCAACCACGTTCTCTTCGCGGCGCTGATCGGCGCGGTCCTCTGGAATCTCCTTACGTGGTATCTGGGACTCCCCACCTCTTCCTCGCACGCGCTCATCGGGGGGCTGGTCGGCGGCGCGGTGGCGGGGAACGGATTCGGCGCCGTCATCCTCCCGGGCCTCATGAAGGTGGCAGCCTTCATCGTCATCGCGCCGCTGGTCGGACTCGGGCTCGCCTGGGTGAACACCATCGCCGCCTCCTGGATGTTCCGAAGAGCGCTCCCCGGCAAGGTGGATAAGCTCTTCCGGAGACTCCAGCTCGTCTCGGCCGCGCTCTATTCGCTGGGGCACGGCGGCAACGACGCCCAGAAGACGATGGGGATCATCGCGCTCCTTCTCTACAGCAACGGGCGGATCGATCACTTCTACGTGCCCGGCTGGGTCATGGTCTCCTGCGGACTCGCGATCGGGCTCGGCACCATGTCGGGCGGCTGGCGCATCGTCCACACGCTCGGATCGCGGATCACGAATCTCCGACCGTTCGGCGGCTTCTGCGCCGAGACCGCCGGCGCCACCAGTCTCTTCGTCGCCACGCACCTCGGCATTCCGGTTTCCACGACGCACACGATCACCGGCGCCATCGTCGGGGTCGGCGCGACCCGCCGCCTTTCGGCCGTGCGCTGGGGCGTCGCCGGCCGTATCGTCTGGGCGTGGGTCCTCACCATTCCCGCCTCGGCCGCGACCGCGGCGCTCACCTACCTCATCATCTCGCGCCTCGCGCCGTAGCGAGGCGGGCGGGGCGCCATGCCTGACGCTCCGGCGCGCGCCGCCACGCACGTCTCCCTGTTGAACGATCGCCGGATCATCCTGGTGGGCGCTTTTGGACGCGCGCTCGCGACCGGCATGATCGGTGTTCTCATCGGCATCCACCTGGCCAAGCAGGGCTTCGCCCCCGGGGCGATCGGCGTCGTCGTCTCGGCTGGCCTGGCCGGCGCCGCGGCGGCGGGCGTTCTGGTGACGTGGGCGGGCGACCGGTTCGGCCGCCGCCGCGCGCTCCTCGCGCTGTCGCTCCTGGGCGCGGCGGGCGGCGCCGCCGTCGCCCTCGCCAGCGGGGAGGCGATCGTGGCCGCGGCCGCCTTCGTGGGGATGCTGAATGGGATGGGGCGTGACCGCGGCGCCGCCTCGATTCTCGACCAGGCGATTCTACCGGCGACCGCTACCGACCAGGGGCGGACGGCGGCGTTCGCGGCCTACAACGTCGTGCAAGACGCAGGGCATGCCTTCGGGGCGCTCCTCGCCGGCGCGCCGGTGCTCTTCCGGACCTTCGCGCCGATCTCCGAGGGGGACTCCCTTCGGGCGGCGGTCGGACTCTACGCGGCGATCCTGGCGGCGACATTCTTCCTCTACCGGCGCCTCTCACCCGCGGTGGAAGTTTCCGCGGCGCGAGGTCCGGCGCTCTCGGCGGAATCGCGCCGCGTCCTCGCGCGGATCTCGGCTCTCTTCGCGCTCGACAGTATCGGCGGAGGATTCCTCGTCTCGGCGCTCCTCGCCTACTTCTTCTACGCGCGCTTCGGCGCGGACGAGCGCGTGACCGGGCTTCTCTTCTTCGCGGCGCGCGTGCTGAACGCCGGGTCGCACGTGGGCGCGGCCTGGCTCGCGCGGCGGATCGGGCTCGTGAACACGATGGTCTTCACCCACATCCCCTCCAGCCTCCTTCTCCTCACCGTTCCCTTCGCGCCGACCTTTCCGATCGCGGCGGCGCTCTTCCTGCTCCGGGAGGGGCTGGTGGAGATGGACGTGCCGACGCGCCAGTCGTACGTCATGGCGATGGTGGCGCCGCACGAGCGGACCATTGCGTCGGGGATCACGTCGCTCGTGCGCCTGGGGGGATGGGCGCTCGCGCCCGGCTTCGCAGGGGCGGCAATGGCGGGAACAGCCCTCGGGGCGCCGATCATCGCGGGCGCCTCGCTCAAGATCGTCTACGACATCCTGCTCTACGCGGCGTTTCGCCGGCTGCCGCCGCCGGAAGAGCGCCGCGGAAACGTCGCGACGCCTCCCGGGCCGGTTGCTTCGGGGTGAGGTGACACCACGGATCGCTCGCGGCTCGCTTGCTCGTTACGCAAACAACCCGCGCCCAGGGGAGGCGAAGACCCTCCGGTCGCTGTGCGTTGCCCGCTTCGCGGGCCGCAGGCTTCCTCTGGGTCTTCGCCTCCCCTGGGCGCTGGACGATGCGCGAAGGGAATCGCGCCGCGGCTACGCCGGGCGCTTCACCACTAGCACGCTGCAGGGGGCGTGCGTTACTACGTGCGTTGCCACGCTGCCCAGCAGCAGCTTCGTCAGGCCGGAGCGTCCGTGCGATCCGACTACTACCAGGTCCGCGGGGAGGTTCTTCGCGGCGTCGACGAGCGCGCCGCGGGGGTCGGCCGGCACCATCTTGGCGGTGACTTTGAATCCCGCGGCCTTCAGGCTCGCGGCGGCCTTGTCCGCCAGGTCGCGGTGGAATCGCTCCTGCTGCTCGATGATCTCGGCGATGGCTCCGGGGGCGGCGGCTTCGCCGGGTCCCACGAAGACCGGCGCGGAGGCGGAGATGACGTGGAACTCGGTCCCCGCCGGCCAGGTCAGTGTCTTCACGTGCTCGATGGCAGCCCGCGAAAACGGAGAGTCGTCGATCCCGATCAGGACTTTCATGACTTGCTCCCTTCTCGAGGCCGCCGCGGAGTCGCCGCCGCGCTCCCGCGCGGGACGGCACGCCGCGGAACTGCCTCTACTCATGAAAATAGCGCCAATCCGCCCCGAACGCACGCGCTACCAAAGGCGGAGGGGGATGCCCTTGACGGCGCCCCCCTCTGGGGGTTCGATGGAGCCGTGAATCCACGACCAGCGCCGTCCCATCCGGGGCTTCCCGCCGCGAGGTGGGAGCATTTCGAGCATGGCGCCGACATCGGCGTGCGCGGCATCGGACCGACGCCGGCGTCCGCGTTCGAGCAGGCCGCGCTGGCGCTGACGGCCGTGATCACCGACCCCGCCGACGTCGAGGCGCGCGAATCGATCGCGATTCGCTGCGACGGCGCCGATCTGGAGCCGCTGCTGGTCGACTGGCTGAACGCGCTCGTCTACGAGACGGCCACGCGGAAGATTCTCTTCGGAAAGTTTCAGCTCTCGATCGGCGAGGACGGGCTCCGCGCGACCGCGTGGGGCGAGCCGGTCGACGTCGCGCGGCACCAGCCGGCGGTGGAGGTGAAGGGGGCCACCTACACGATGCTCCGTGTCACGGAGGAGCCGGCGGGCCGGTGGCTCGCGCAGTGCGTCGTGGACGTGTGAGCGGACGAATCGGCTCGCGTACACCGCGAAGGAACGGACGACGATGGAACTGAATCGCTTCACGCGGATCGCGCCATGCGCGTGGCGGATCGAGCGTCAGGGCCCGATGAGGGTCCCGGCCATCCTCTACGCCACGGAAGCGCTCATCCGCGACATGGACGACAAAGTCTACGAGCAGGCGTCCAACGTGGCCGCGCTTCCGGGAATCGAGGAGGCGGCTTACGTCATGCCTGACGCCCACTGGGGTTACGGCTTCCCGATCGGCGGCGTGGCGGCGTTCGATCCGCGCCAGGGTGGCGTCGTCTCCGCGGGCGGAGTCGGCTTCGACATCTCCTGCGGCGTGCGACTCCTCCGCACCGGGGTGTCGGCCTCGCGGGTTCGGGAACTCCAGAAGGAGGTCGCCGACTCGCTCTTCCGGGCGGTGCCGGCCGGCGTCGGGAGCACCGGCACGATTCACCTGAACTCGCAGGAGATGGACGCCATGCTCACGCGCGGCGCGCGCTGGGCGGTCGACCGGGGGTGGGGCACCGAGGAGGACCTCGCGCGGATCGAGGAGCAGGGCCAGATGGCCGGAGGCGACCCCGCCGCGGTATCCGAGTTCGCGAAGCGCCGGCAGCGCGACGAGATGGGGACGCTCGGATCGGGGAACCACTACCTCGAGGTCCAAGAGGTTTCCGACATCTTCAAGCCCGTGGTCGCCGCGTCGTTCGGGCTTCGCGCGGGTGACGCCGTGATCAGCGTCCACTGCGGATCGAGGGGACTGGGGCACCAGATCGGGACCGACTTCCTGAAGGAGATGGTGAAGAGCGCCTCGTCGTACGGAATCACGCTCCCCGATCGGGAACTCGCCTGCGCGCCGATCCTCTCCGAGTTGGGGGAGCGCTATCTCGGCGCGATGCGGGCCGCGATCAACTGCGCCCTCGCGAATCGCCAGATCGTCACCCACCTCGCCCGGCAGGCCATCCAGACGGTTCTCCCCGAGGCGCGGCTCTCGCTCCTCTACGACGTGAGCCACAACACCTGCAAGGTGGAAACCCACCGGATCGGCCACACCGACAAGAAGCTCTGGGTCCACCGAAAGGGAGCGACGCGCGCCTTCGGCCCCGGGCACCCCGAACTCCCCCCCGAGTTCCAGGTGACCGGTCAGCCGGTCCTGATCGGCGGGACCATGGGAACATCCTCCTACGTCCTCGTAGGAAGAACCGAAAGCGAATCGCTCTCCTTCTCCTCCGCGTGCCACGGCGCCGGCCGCGCCATGAGCCGCACCAAGGCCCTCAAGCGCTGGCAAGGCCGAGCCGTAATCGACTCCCTGGCGAAGGAGGGCATCTTGATTCGTAGCCCCTCGCCGCGAGGCGTAGCCGAGGAAGCCCCCGGCGCCTACAAGGACGTCACCGCCGTGGTAGCCGCCGCCGAAGAAGCCGGCCTCTGCTGGCGAGTAGCCCGCCTGAAGCCGATAGTCTGCGTGAAGGGATGAACGATGGAGGGGTGGGGGATGTTGTCGCCACGATCGACCAGCGAAAGGGTGAGGCGAAGACCCGGAGGAAGCCTGCAGCCCGCGAAGCGGGCAATGCACAGCGACCGGAGGGTCTTCGCCTCACCCTTTCGCTGGTTACCCGCGCAAGAGCCGATCTCTACTCCTGCGCCACGAACTTCAAGGCCGCCGAGTTGATGCAGTAGCGAAGCCCCGTAGGCCGAGGACCATCGCCGAATACATGTCCGAGATGCGCATCGCACCGGCCGCAGCGGATCTCCGTGCCTGTGAGGAGAGAACCAGTCGGCCGTCCTGAGACGTTCTCGGCCGCGATCGGCTTCCAGAACGAGGGCCAGCCGGTTCCCGAATCGAACTTGGTATCGGAGGGGAAGAGATCCGTCCCGCAGCCGACGCACCGGTAGGTTCCCTTGCCGCGGTGATTCCAGTAGGTCCCCGTGAAGGCGCGCTCCGTGCCCGCTTCCCGCGTCACATGAAATTGAAGCGGCGAGAGTTCCTTCTTCCACTCCGTCTCCGGCTTGACTACCTTTTCCACCATGATGTACGCCTTTCGTTTGACTTGGTAGATTCGAACTTTCGGCGCGACGGCGGCTGAGTCCGCAGCGGGGGAGACCTTCAGGAGCGACGGGGAGCGATCGGACCTCGCCGCGGCCCACGACCCGACCGCGGCCGCCAGGAAAGCGAGCGTCACGATGATCAACGAACGACGATTCATGCAGTTTCCCCCGTACGCCATGTTGTGCCCCGCGCGCGGCGCCTCGACACGAAGCCGCGCTTGATCCGGATTCCGGGACTCGATCTCCTGCGTGCGATCCGTCACGGCCACCGGCCGATTTGGATCGACTTCGCGCCCGTACCGCGCCCTCGATGGGGCCACGGCCGTCCGGCGCATGCCGCGCTCCTACGAATGCTCGAGCGCGAGAGAAGTTCCTACCGCGAGAGGCTGGCCGACGTTCTCGTCGAGCGGGAGCGACTCGCGATGATTCCGCCCCACGGACGCCCCGAGAGTGGGGAACCCTACTGGATCAACGGCTGGCTGCCCGGTCTCGACGCAGCCGTCCTCTACGGTCTCGTCGCCCGCCGCGCGCCCGCCCGATACGTGGAAGTCGGCTCCGGTCATTCGACTCGCTTCGCTGCCCGCGCGATTCGGGATCATGGACTCTCGACTCGAATCGTCTCGTTCGATCCCTCGCCCCGCGCATCCGTGAAGGGGCTTGCCCACGACATCAGATCCACGCGTCTGGAGGATCTCGCCGCGGGAGAACTGGCCGCGGCCGTCGCCCCAGGCGACATCCTCTTCTTCGACGGCTCGCACCGGGTGTTCGAGAACTCCGACGTAACCGTCTTTTTCCTGGAAGTTCTTCCGAGCCTTCCACCGGGCGTGCTTGTCCAGGTCCACGACATCTGCCTTCCTTACGACTATCCTCCCGGCTGGGAGCGACGCTGGTACTCGGAGCAATACCTCCTGGCGGCCTACCTCCTCGGGGGAGGCGCTGGTATTCGCTTCGTCCTTCCGAACGCTTATGTGAGCGCCGACCCGGAACTCTCGCGCATCCTCGACGCTATTTGGGCGCAGCCCTCCCATGCTGCCGTGGAGCGCGGAGGCTCATCCTTCTGGATCGAGACGGTCGAGGGCCCCGGGGCTGAAGGCACGGCCGCCGTTTCGGAAGTGAGTACGGGGAGGGAACCTACGTTGTGACCCGCGATCTCGCGCGGTCGGAGACTAAGCCGGGCGCCTCCCGGTGATGTACTCGGTCAGGTAGCGAATCTCGACCTCGCGATCGTCGGCGATCTGCTTCACCAGATCTCCAATCGAGACGAGCCCGACCAGCGATCCGTCGTCGACGACGGGGAGATGGCGAATCCGTCGTTCGGACATGATCGCCATGCACTCCTCGATGGGACGATTCGATTCCACGACGACGATGTCGGAGGTCATGATCTCCCGCACCAGGGTCGTCTTCGACGTCCGCCCCTGCAGGACGATCTCGCGAAGATAGTCCCGCTCGGTGATGATTCCCTTCACCTCGTCGCCGTCGAGCACCAGGAGTGAGCCGACGTTGTGGCCCACCATTTCCTTCACTGCCTCGTAGACGCTGGCGTCGCTTCGTACGGAGAAGATCTGGGAACCCTTGGCACGGAGGATGTCGGACACCCGGCCCATGGTTACCTCCTGGGCTGACGTGGAAGAGACCTTGACGTAACCCCACAACTAGCCTAAACCGGATGGGATCGAGATTCCACTCACAGCCCACGGAGGGACGCCGTTGACGACGCCCGAGAATCCGCGTGCCATCCTCGCCCTCGAGGACGGCACTTTTTTTGTGGGTCGCGGGTTCGGGCGTCGGGGGGAGACGACGGGGGAGGTGGTCTTCAATACCGCCCTCTGCGGTTACCAGGAGGTCCTGACCGACCCCTCCTACCGCGGCCAGATCGTCACGATGACCTATCCCCACATTGGGAATTATGGGGTTAACGAGGAGGATGCCGAGTCGGCCAGGCCGCAGGTGGCCGGCTTCGTCGTGCGGGAAATCGCCACGAGAGCCTCATCCTGGAGGTCTTCCGGTGAGCTGAATCACTACCTCGAGAAGGCGGGCGTCGTCGGGATCTCCGAGATCGACACCCGCGCCCTCACCCGCCACCTCCGCTCCCGGGGCGCCATGCGAGGGATCATCTCGACCGAGGCGGCCGATCCCGCCGCCCTGGCCGAGCGCGCCAGGCGCTCGCGCTCCATGGTCGGGGCCGACCTGGCCAGGGAAGTGACGTGCGCCGCCGCCTACACGTATGGCGGGCACGGTGCGCCAGAATCGGCCGCGCCACGCTTCCGGGTGGTCGCCTACGACTTCGGCATCAAGCGGAATATCCTCCGCCTGCTGACCCGCGCGGGGTGCGCCGTCACGGTCGTGCCGGGCGGCACGGGGGCCGCCGAGGTGCTGGCGCGGGATCCGGACGGGGTGTTCCTCTCGAACGGACCCGGCGATCCGGAGGCGTGCGGCTACGCCGTCCGCGCCGCCCGAGAACTGATGCGGGCTCCCGATCCACGTCCGCTCTTCGGCATCTGCCTCGGGCACCAGATCCTCGGTCTCGCCTGCGGCGGGAGGACGTACAAGCTGAAGTTCGGGCATCGCGGCGCCAACCACCCGGTTCGAAATCTCAGGACCGGTCAGGTGGAGATCACGGCGCAGAATCATGGCTTTGCCGTCGACCCGTCCCTCTTCGACCGACCGGAGTACGAGTTGACCCACCTGAATCTGAACGACGACACGGTCGAGGGATTCGCCCACCGGGAACTCTCGCTCTTCGCGGTGCAATACCATCCGGAGGCAAGTCCGGGGCCGCACGACAGCCACTATCTCTTCGGCGAATTCGTCGCATGCATGGAAGCCCGCCGGAGCGGACGCTCGGCCGCGGCCGAGGTCCACGCCTAGAGCATGCCGCGCGACCCCTCGATTCGCTCCGTCCTCGTCATCGGATCGGGCCCGATCGTCATCGGTCAGGCCTGCGAGTTCGACTATTCCGGCACGCAAGCCGTCAAGGCGCTCCGCAACGAGGGGATTCGCGTCTCGCTGGTGAATTCCAACCCGGCGACGATCATGACCGACCCCGAGTACGCCGACCGGACCTACATCGAACCGCTCACGCCCGAAGTTCTGGAGGCGGTGCTGGAGCGGGAGAGGCCCGACGCCCTCCTTCCCACCGTCGGCGGGCAGACGGCTCTGAACCTCGCCGTGGAACTCTCCGCGCGCGGCGTTCTCGACCGCCTCGGAATTCGCCTCATCGGCGCAAGTCGCCGGGCAGTGGAGGTCGGCGAGGACCGGCGCCTCTTCAAGGAGGCGATGGCGCGGATCGGGCTCGACGTGCCGCGCAGCGGCTTCGCCAAGACCGCGGACGAGGCGCGCAAGGTCCTCGTCGTGACGTCGCTCCCCGCCGTGGTGCGCCCCTCCTTCACACTCGGCGGCACGGGCGGCGGCATCGCGTACAACGTCGAGGAGTTCGACGAGATCGTGGCGCGCGGGCTGGAACTCTCCCCGGTCAAGGAAGTGCTCATTGAGGAGTCGGTCATCGGCTGGAAGGAATACGAGCTGGAGGTCATGCGCGACCGGGCGGACAACTTCGTCGTGATCTGCTCGATCGAGAACTTCGATCCGATGGGAATTCACACGGGCGATTCGGTGACGGTCGCCCCCGCGCAGACGCTGACCGACCGCGAATACCAGGCGATGCGGGACGCCGCCCGGGCGATCATCCGGGAAGTCGGTGTGGAGACCGGCGGGTCGAACATCCAGTTCGCCGTGAATCCGGAGAACGGCCGCCTCGTGGTGGTCGAGATGAATCCCCGCGTCTCGCGCTCCTCCGCGCTGGCCAGCAAGGCGACCGGATTCCCGATCGCCAAGATCGCCGCGCTCCTGGCG
>ERZ1292633.476-Hain-H41-02um-R1-476-length-46990-cov-13_pt1 | contig 11691 bp, 14 predicted proteins | sample MGYA00564406_ERZ1292633 | MGnify/ENA primary metagenome ERZ1292633 (study PRJEB36523, sample SAMEA6512639) | groundwater metagenome | collected 2019-01-08 | study: AquaDiva: Metagenomics assemblies of 32 groundwater samples
AGTTGTTTTCGTTAATCTCATATGTATTATCCTTGCATTACGAAATGCGATTTTGTAATGCAAGGTTATTATACCATACTATGCTGTGAAGAAACGACCTTTTGCGCCACTCTTGTCTTTAGATCATTGAGCGCGTTCATATAAGAGATGAATGCATCGTACGGCGACTCATACGGATTGAAATATTTATGCACGTCGCCATCCGCAAACCACTTTGTGCACATATAATAAAAATGATCCGACGTCTGCATGCGCCGCCAATCCGCGATCAAATCCTCGTCGCCGCTCGCGCAAACATCGCGCTCAAGCGCGTAGATTGCTTCAAGCGCCGCGTATTGCATATCGTTTGACCTCCATGCGGAAAGATCGCGCTCCACATCCGCCCATGAAATATGCCGCGCCACATCGATAACACCCCGCGCAGGATAGGAGGCAAGAACCTCCGAAGGTGTTTTAAAATCGTTGTCGGACCGCGCAAGCACCTCCTTGGGGAGATTGCGCAGGAAGTCAAAAATGCCCGTGCTTTCCCATTGATGCTCGCCGAATGTCTCATAATCCATAAAGAGATTTACCACTTCGCCATTTCCATTATGTTCCGTTATCCATGAGGCGAACTTCCCCGCATTAAGCGGCCATTCGGCCCATTCGCGCGATGAAAAGCGAAATGCAACATCATCTGATAATTTGTAATTCTTCAGCAATACCTTTATGCGCTCACTTCCGTGCGGCGCATAGACAAAATTAGGGCTTCTCCACCCCAGCACGTCATCCACTCCCTCGGCAAGGATCCCCTCAAATCCGAGCTGTTCCGCCCACGTTGCTATCTCATTGTTATAGATAAGTTCTGTGTTGCGAAATACGCGCGGACGAACGCCGAAAAATTTCTCCACGATATCGCGATGCATAGTGACTTGCTTTTTAAATTCGTCGAACGAATAGAGCGCCGCAAGCGAGTGATAATATGTCTCGGCTAAAAATTCCACCTGTCCGGTTTTTGCGAGCTGATAAAACGAGCTCAGCACCTCCGGACCGTATTGCTCCGCTTGTTCAAGAAAAACTCCGGAAAGCGAAAAACTCACGCGAAATTCCGGATGCGCGCGCAAACATTCAAGCAGAATGCGATTTGCCGGCAGATAACACTTTTCAGCGACTTTTTGAAATATTTTTTTATTATTAAGCTTGCTTTCAGAGTCGTCGTTAAAATATTCGTGATCGTCTCCAATATTAAAGATAGGGTATCGTTTTACCCGAAACGGCTGATGAACTTGAAAATAAAAACAGATGCTTGGCATAGTATATAAACCTTATTATACGCCTGCGGGTACAAGCGAGCGATAGAGACGGATGCATTGCTCGGCAACCGCACCCCACGTAAACCGCGAAACCTCTTGATACCCATTATCGGAAAGACACTGTCCAAGTTCTTTGTAGCGCACCACCGCAAGTATCTTTGCGGCCATGTCATCCACATCCCAAAAATCAACCCTCAAACAATGGCTCAGTACTTCCCCAACGCCCGTCTGGCGCGAAATAAGCACGGGCGCCCTGTTTTTTTGCGCCTCAAGCGCGGTGAGCCCGAACGGCTCCGATATCGAGGGCATGACAAAAATATCTGCCGCACGGTACAACTGTGTTAGTTCTCCTCCGCGTAAAAACCCGGTAAACAAAAAATGTTCCGCGAGACCAAGCCGAGCCGCCTGCTCTATCACCGCATGATACATATCGCCATCGCCCGCCATCACAAATACAATGTTTTTTTCCTGTTCAAGCACCTTGCGGGCGGCCGCAACAAAATAGTCCGGTCCTTTTTGAAGCGTCATCCTCCCTACAAATAAAACGATCGATTTTCCCGAAAGAGAAAAGGGAAGCACATTGCCTCCGCATGCGATCGCATTATCGACCGCATTATGGACTACTTCCACCTTCTCGGGAGCAATACCGTACTTCGCGACGATCATATCTTTGGTAAACCGGGAAACCGCGACCACCTTATCTGCTTGTTCCATGCCCCATTTCTCGATCTCATACACTTCAGGGTTGACCCCTTGTCCGCCTGTGCGGTCAAACTCGGTCGCATGCACATGCACGATCAGCGGCTTGCCTGATACGCGTTTAGCCACGACTCCCGCGGGAAACGAAAGCCAATCGTGCGCATGAATAATATCGAACTGCTCATGCTGTGCAATACGCTTTGCCTCCGCGCCATAGCGCATCACTTCATCTTTAAGCGTGTCGCCAAAAGAGCCGAGCTCGCCCCGCGCAAGAAGCTCCGTGTAGCGTTCCGCGGTGAGATACGGCACCAGCGGAGAACGGATGCCGACCACCTTCACCGCATCACTCGCAAAAATGACCCGAAAGTGCTCCGAGGAAATATCATCGCATTTTTGAGGAAGCACAAAAATAACCTCCGTGTTTTTTTCACAAAGCGCTTTCGCAAGATTGTAGCAAGCGACCCCGAGTCCGCCGCTGTTATGCGGAGGGAGTTCCCATCCGAACATAAGGACGCGCATAGAACTTTATCGCCGCAACTCCGGCAACGGCAATGCCGCAACAACCGGAGTCGTGTTACTGATATTTGCACGCAAACACTCGCCGTCATTCCTTTCGTTCATTCTTTCACTATGCGCAATCCTCAAACCTTTTACTTTCGCTTTGCGCCTGTTAGTTTTTTTTCGAGAAGATCAAGATCTTTTTTTGCGATACTCTTTAACGTCTTTACTGCAGAAAGTAATGACCGGCGCACCTGCTCTTCCGCTTTTTTCTCGATCTTTTTTGATTGCGCAAGCATCCTGGCAATCATTTTTTTGCCTTCTTTTTTGCTTACCGTGTTCTTTTTTATCAGCTCGCTCACCACGCCCTCGATCTCCTTGCGTGTTTTTACGTACGCGCCGAGACCAATCTGCATGCCCTTTTTTATAATAGTGCTCATATATTTACTTATATAATTATCCTGCGACTTCTTTCTATAGTACCACGTTCCTTGATCCCATGCCACGCGTACCCCTCTCACGGTCTTACCAGAACATCTCCTTCAGAAACTCCCTCGACAACATCTCTGCTGCCGTGCCACTCCATACCGGTAAAAACAGCAGTTTTTCTTTTTTCTCCGCCATCTTCCTTATATACGTACGCTGTACCATTTTCTTCCTCGATGAACCACTTAGGCACAAGCAATGCGCCCTTTTTAAGGGTTGTATAGATACGCACAGACACGCGGGTACCCACAACGGGTGGGAGATCTTCATTTCCAAAATGCACCGTAACCCCCTTGTCGTGAACGCTTACTACAATCCCCTTGCTTTTCTCGTCCTCCCACATAATATCAACGGTATCGCCGACCGTGATTATGTTTTTGGCACCCTCAGGGACAACCACATCAACCTGCAGGTCGGAAAGCGGTGCAAGGAGCGCCACCACTGTATCGCGAAGGACCGCGCTCCCTCGGCGCACATACACGCGCCGCGCTACGCTATCAAAAGGCGCGCGAAGCACGCTGTCCGCTATTTGCTGTCGTATCGTCTCACGATCCGCTTCGTATTCTTTGATCTGCGCCTGCTCGAGCGCTATCGCGCTATTTGCGGCAAAAGCTTTTTTCACCGCAAGTTCGCGCTCAAGCGTATGAAGCGTGCTTTCGGCTTCCGCAGCCTTATTCTCAGCGAGACGCACCGCGGTCGCGCCGCCCATCATGGATGAAGCGATGCTCTGCTCAAGCGTCAGAAGCGCGGTCTGGGTCGCATTCACCACCGAGCGCTGCACCGCAACCGTAGTCCGATACCCGCTTATGTCCGGAGCGCCGAATATCATCGTTGCACTGCTTAAAACCTCCGAAGTTTTTTGCAAAGCAGCGCGCATGACCTCGAGGTTTGTTTTCATATTGGAAATCGTATTATCGATCTCGCCGCGTGAAAGCCCTTCTTTCATTGAACGGCCCGCGCGCTTGATGTTTTCGAGCGCCGTCCGCTCAAGCATTATTTGCCATTCCGCTTCCGATCTTTTTTGAGAGTCTTCAATGATAAATATAGCTCTAAATTTATTCTGCTCATCGTAGACTCCCAAAAGCGCGTGTGCGGCGTTCTCGGCATTCAGCACTACGGCGTCACTATAATCGATCGCAAGAGCATACTGCCGCGCAAGCTCGCTTTCCGCCCGAGTCTTTGCGTCCTCGAGCTCTTTCCGCGCATGTTCAAGCACCGCAACAGTCGCATCTATTTTTGATTCGACAAGCGCAATCTCTTTTTTTTCAACACCGGAAAGCAGTTGAAAAAGTTTGAGTTTTTCTACTTCTATTTTCGCAGCATAGCGTGCGAGTTCCGCCTCTTTCTCGGCAACATCAAGCTGTGCAAGCACATCGTCTTTATGTACCGCGCTTCCTTCTTTTATATGCACCTGGGCGACTCTCCCTCCTCCTATAAAGCCGACTTGTACTTCTCCCGCGGCAACAACCTCTCCTTCGCCAACCCATTCTTCTTGAATATCCTGCCGCACCAGCGTTAACGTTTCTTGTGTCGTGAAAAAGATAGCGAAATAAAGAATCGCTGCAATGAGCGTGACAGAAGAAAAGAGAAAAAAAATAACGTAATAACGTTTCATGAATAGAGCATCATACAATGCCTTTTTTTTGAAAAAGGCATTGTATCTCTTAAAGCGCGGAGATGCCTGCATCAATCTCTTTAAACCCGGCATCAAGATCACCGATATCGATCGCCTCGGTCTCCGCTTCAATGCTTTCGCTGCGCATGCTCATCACGGAAACCGTAGGACTTTCCGTCGACACCTGTGCCTGATACCACCAGATGATGCCGATAAAAATAAGCGCAACAATGATGAGAAGAATAATGTGTTTCATAATGATGAATTATTGTGCATTGTTCGCCGCTGAAGGAGTTGTGGTCGCTTGCCGGTTCTCCGCTCTTGCTGCTTGCGCAAGCGCAACTGCCGCTTTGTGGACTGCTTCTCTCGCATTCTTTACCGTATCACGCACCGAGGCAAGATCATCATGTAACGCTTTTCGCGCTTTCCCCACCTCAACCCGTAGCGCGTCCTCCGTGCTTACCGCAATACTGTATGTCTTCCCTGCCTGTGTCGCAACCGCGGTACGGCTTGCGGCGAGCGCGCTCTTTGCATCGGCAACCGCATTTTTTACCCCTGAACCATCGCGCCCACGCGTTTCCGCCTGCGCTGTGCGCTCTTCTATTTTTACGACAATGACTTCAAGATGATCCGTCACATTAGAAAAATGATCCATCCACCGCTCATTAAGCGCATCCATCTGCGCATCGATCTTTTCCACTAGTTTTTTCTTCCGCTCATCACGAATAGTCGCAAGGCGCTTCCGTAAATCCGCTCGCTTTGCATCAATGCCGGTTTTCACTACTGCACGCTGGGTAGCCATCATCTCTTTGAATTCAGCTTGCCGTTGTTCTATTTCCTCGCGTATGCTTTCTATGACCCCCTGTCTTTCATTTTCCAGTACATCCGACTGATCTCGCATAGAAGGTTGCGTCTGCGCGAACACCGGCAACGCTACGGAGCACACCGCGAAGATAATAATTGCTTTTTTCATATGTAATCGATACATAAACCTTTCTATTGTTCAACGATCATCACCCCTGCCTGACCTGCTTCCCTGTGTCCCGGCTTATTACAATAATACCGAAACGCTCCTTCCTTCTTTGGGGTGAATTCAATTTTTGTCGTAATGCCATCGGGTGTTTTTGCGTTTACGTTCAGCTCATCGATCACGAACGTATGGTCGCCGCGAGCGCGCACGTTTACCGTCACTTTCTCGCCGCTCTTCACCCGAAACACATCGGGATTTAAAAAGAAGCTTTGGGAGTCGATTGTTACTGTCTGGTGATATCGTTTCTCTGTCTCTCCGTTTGTCTGCCCGCCTGTCACCGGCACAAGATCTTGCGTTGCCGTGGCAGGTACGTCACCGTCAGAAGTCCCTTGGGTAAGCTCCCGATAAAAGAAAAACCCCCCGCCGAGTATCACGACGAGAATAAGCACGATAAGAAAAATATTACGCTTCATATTTAAAGATATCCGGAGATCATCTCTATCGCATCATCGAGATTGAGCCCTGTTTTAATAAAGTATTTTTTTACGCCGAGCCGTTCCGCCTTCTGCACACCTCCTTCTTCACGCACATTCGACACGATCACCACCGGTACATCATGCCACCCCTCTGTCTTTCTCATTTCCTCAAGTACTTCAAATCCCGATACATAGGGAAGTAGCAGGTCGAGGATAACCACACCGGGCAATTCCATGGTGTTTTGCTTCAACAGCTGTATCATTTCCTTGCCGTCGCCCACCACCCGTGCCGCAATTCCTTTCGTTTCAAATTTCATCCGATACGCTTTTTGGAGCGACGGATCGTCTTCAATGAGGAGTACGTATTTTGCCATACCCCCATTATACCCCTCTCTCCCTCTCCTGCAAACCCCCGCACCCACACATGGGCACGGGGGTGAATCCATACATAGGACAGTCATTAACATTCAACAAAAAACAGAAGCAAAAGCTTCTGTTTTTTGTTGTTTAGGGGGAGACATAGGGGATTCGAACCCCTGCTAACAGGACCACAACCTGTTGTGCTGCCGCTACACTAATATCTCCATTTTCTCTATTGTGCTCCCAGTAGGAATCGGACCTACTTCTTCACCTTAGAAGGGTGTTGCTCTATCCATTGAGCTATGGGAGCAAGTAGGAATAAGCACAAACTTAGGCGGGCAAATTGAGCTATGGGAGCCGCGACTACGCTATCGCTCCGCTGGACTGTTCCCGTTTTGTCTCAGATATTTTATCTGAGCCACAAAACGCAATCCCGTCTCGGGGCTGTTTGTTGCCAATCGCTTCGCTCTTGGACAAACAGGGAGCCTCCCCCTCCTGTGAACGTAGCAAAAATAACACAAAAACAGCTGGTTTGTAAAGAAATGGCTTACTGCACACCTGGAAGCTTTATGAAAGGATTGGGAAACGCCTTTTCTGCAATCGTTTCTCGAAACTCATCTCGCGAACGTTCTTTTTCAAGAAGAGCATTGAGCTCGTTTTTCTTGATACTCAGCGGCCTAGCTATTTCTCCCTCTTGCTCAAACACCGCTTGATACCCATAACGCCAAAATATGAATCCCCATGCACAGATCACGATGATCAGCGCTACAAACAAAAGAGCATGGATGTGCCTCTTGGCAAACATCGCCGATTCTAATCCCGCATGTATAACCGATTTAATTTCTATTTTCATATTTAACGAGTGTATACCCTTACGCTCAGTTGCATCTTCACGTCATCTGGCGAAGAAACCGTTCCTTCTTTTTTCGCCGATGCGAGACCGCCTAAAACGATCTGTGCCTTTTCTATACCGAGATAATAACGCGAATGTTCTAAAAGGTACATAAAGCGCAGAGTATTGGGAAAACTTCCGGATACGGCAATATTAAAATAAAGCGGTGAGAATTCTTTTGCGGTGCCGACAGGAAGGACGTCATCACCCGCGCTGATCTCATGAGACACCCCGGCTTCCTGAGTAAGTTGCTCGACAAGCATGATGAATTGCAGCCGTTCTTCGCGGGGAAGCAGCCGGCCCTCAAGCGGCACAAAAAGTTCGTATGCGCCGTCGTATTCTTTTGCGATCGCGGCAATCTGTTCCTGACGGACAGAAAGCGACGCGAGCTCCTTGTGCGCATCGCGCAGAGTCGTATCAGCCCGCGTGATAAGCCCGAATAAAAATAGGCTTCCCCACGCGTTTACTCCCATGAGTGCAACAAGCAGCCCTATCTGCACATATAATTTATTTTTATATGAGAAGGTCATTGTGTTGTATTTTTTTCCTGCACGAACGTAAACGTAAAATTAAAATCAATGTTTTCTTCTCTAAGGATGTTTTTGATCGGATTTTTTACGCTCCCCGAAACCACGAAGTCGCTCTTCTGAAGCGCATTGGCGAATGCAAGTACGGCGGCGCGTGTTGTTGCAAATCCGACAACGCTTACCGTTTTCGTTCCCGCATCGACTGAAACGTTTTTCAGGTACGCATCGTGTCCCACCAGCTGAGCGATATGCTCGAATACCGGAGCAAGCAGGACAATTTCCTCCCCTATCTTCGTAAGACCGCCTATGTGCGCATTGAGTTCACGGACCTTTTTCTCAATATGAGAAAGACGTTTCACGGTGTCGGTAGAGCTTTGCGTCTCGATCGACTGCCGCAACGACTGTTCATACGTAAACACAAACGCATACACCGACCCGAGTAGTATGTTAAAAAGGATCGCGATACAAAACAAAATGATCGTGACATGCGCTACGAACCGTCGCTTTTGTTCAAGCGCGTACTCGTTTTTATACTGGTCGGGTAAAAGATTAAGCGTCAGCATAGGTGATGATTATGCGTCATTTTTCTGCTTGCCGGATAACGCAAGCCCGAGCACGGTCGTATACCCCAGCGAACGGCGATAGGGCAATTCGGGAACCTCCTTGAGCGGCTCTTTTAAGATATTCGCCCACGGGTTTCCGGTTTCAACGGGGATCTTGAGTGCAAGCCCTAAATATACGTTCAGCCCGTTTAAATTCGACGCCCCTCCGCAGAGCAATATCTTTGTCACCGCCACTGTTCCTTCCTTTTTATGCTCATGCATGGCATGGCTCTCATAAAAAGAAATATAGCTTCTGATCTGATCCGCGAGATCGCGCGCGATCGGCTCAAGCGCAGCATAGATCTTTCCATCCTGTTTATTCTTATCCAGCCCGATGTCGAAAAATAATTTTCTCGCTTCTTCTTCATTCACTGCAAATGCAGACGAGAGCGCTCCGATCATTTTGTTCCCTGCCACCGGAACCGACGAGGTGAATTGCAATGCGGTGCCGGAAAAGATAATAAAACTTGTGCGCGTCGCTCCGACATCCACAAGCAGGATCGGGGCATCTGTCCGCAAATTTTTTACCAAAGAACGGCTGACCGCAACCGACTCCACTTCAAGCGCCCGCGGAATAAATCCGCATTTTTTAATAACCGATACGTAGCCGTTGACGATGGTGCGCGGCGCGGCCGAAATGAGCACATCTTGGTGTTCTATGCCTTTCTGCTCCAGGGAAACAAGCTGCCAATCGTAATACACATCATTAATTGCCATGGGGATATTCTGCTCGATCTCCCACTTGATCGCTTCTTTTGCTTCGCTCATATTCATCTTCGGCAATTGGATCACGCGCGTAAATGAATGCTCTTCCGGCAAACTGCATACGATATGGCGCGTGGTGAGCTTGCCGTACTGCGGCTTTGCAAACGCATTCTGTAATATCTTTACCACTTCTTCCTCCTTCTTGATCTCGCCGTTCACGATAAGCGCCTTCGGAAAATCACCCGAACCAAACGCCGCGAGCGCAAGCCCGTACCGCCCCTTTTTCAGCTGCGCGAACTTAAATGTCTCGTCGGAAATATCAAGTCCGAACGCGTCCGGCTCTCCCGCGTGTAAATTTTGCAATAACGATCCGAACATAAAGAAATTATACCACGTACCACGGCGCATTTATATCACTGCACTTCTTTCCAACTGCTTATTTTCCACCCTGCCGAAGGCCCCGCAGAAAATTTCACATCCTGCAAGCCGGATTCATAGGTGATCACCGCATTATTTTCGAGCTGTACTTTGTATCCGGTGATCTGTTTCGCCGATGCCGTATTTTCCACCTCAATTGAGCCTGCCGATGTATAAAATATGGCGCCATCGCTGTTATTTTTGAGCTTAATAGCGTCGTCGCTTCCGTTATAAGTGGAAAGGAACATAACATAGCTTCCGTTGGAAGGATTACACGTATTTGTTCCTGCGTTATACCCCGCAGAGCCGCAGACGCGAACGCCGTTGTCCACAATAATCATTCCTTTGGTGCTCTGATTTGCGGGGTCATCGGCAACAACCACCGTACTCATCGTGCCAAAGCTCGGATCAAGCACCACCTTCACATTATTGTTCACAGTAATATCCCCCACAACCCACACCGGACCACCGATATAATATATCGCGCCATTCGTCGTGAGATTCAGATCGCCATTTATTTTTGCCGGTCCGATTGTCGAACCATTTGCAGGGGAATACGGTCCTGCGATAGTATCGCCCGCCGCTGCGGCCACCTCCCATGCGTCGATATTCGCCTGCGAAATGGCCATGGGAACCGTCGGCGGATCTGGTGACGGCGTATATGCCGTGCCGGGGGTGTATGCCAACGGACATGGCGAATCAGGAGCATTCAAAAATGTAAGCGATGAGCTGTCGATAGAAGTATAATATGCATCGCCGCACACTCTGCTGTTGGTAATGGTATTTGCATGCGCGTCACCTGTTACGAGTAAACCATCAATCCCTGTTGCCGCGCCGCCAAGGAACACTTTGAACGCAAGGTCGGAAGTCGCGCTCCCCGCCACATTCGTCCACACGGGACTCCCCGCGCTCCAATCGGCGGAATATTTCGCCTGACCGCTTCCGTAGGGATCCGCCGTGCCATATCCCCACACCCAATAATTCGATGTGTCATTCCCGCCATCAAATACGATCCAATATGTTTGCGCGTTATTGAGCGTCGGATTGGTGGAAAAACCGACATCGATCCACGCATAGGTGCTCCCCACCGATGATGCGTTCAATGTTCCCGTCGTTACCACATCTCCCGCGCCACCGGGCGCACTCGAAACATCATTGATGATCCGTATCGTCGCATCCGGCGGAGTGCCCACTTTTTTAAGATACATGCTCACCTTCATGATAGGACTATCTATACTCGGCTGGAAGCTTTGTGCCGCATCATTTTGCGTTGCGGTCGGAGAACAATCGGCATCAGCGCATTTGGCGAATTTGAGATCGCCGCTGGTATTATTATAGTAACTGATGCGGGGGAACGTATCGGCGCCGAGCGCGAGCGACGTGTAATGGCCGGTATCGTTTACGGTGTCCACCGTGGCTATGCTGTTTGCAGAGCAACTTGCGTTTGTGCATCGGGCGAGCTTTACGCTTCCGTTTGATCCGTCATAATAGCTGATGCGCGCAAAGCCGTCAGCGCCAATTTTTATGGAGCTGTATTTTCCCACGTCGCCGCCCGTGTCCACGCTGGTGATATTTTTTGTTGAACAATCGGCATTGGTACATTGCGCAAATTTCAGGTCTCTATTTGGATTCGCGTCATCATAATAACTGATAAATGCAAATCCGCTTGCATCAAGCGCGATAGCGGTGTTTTGGTTCAATGCGCTCGCGGTATCCACGCTCGTGATGTTTTTTGTCGTGCAGTCGGCATCGGTACATTGCGCAAATTTCAGATCGTCGCTCGTTTCATTGATATAACTGATGCGCGCAAAACCGTCAGCACCTATGGCAAGCGAGGTATATTTTCCGACATCATTTGCTGTGTCCACGCTCGTGATGTTTTTTGCGGAGCAGTCGGCGTTCGTGCACCGAACGAATTTTAGGTCGCCTGATGAAATACTGTAATAACTGATGCGCGCGAAGCCGTCGGCGCCGAGCGCGAGCGATGAGAATTGTCCCACATCGCCCGTCGTATCAATGCTTGCGATGTTTTTTGCTGAACAATCGGCGTTCGTGCACCGGACAAATTTCAAGTCGTCATTCGTATTATCATAATAGCTGATGCGCGCGAAGCCGTCGGCGCCGAGCGCGAGCGATGAGAATTGTCCCACAT
>ERZ1292633.5290-Hain-H41-02um-R1-5290-length-11690-cov-6_pt1 | contig 11690 bp, 15 predicted proteins | sample MGYA00564406_ERZ1292633 | MGnify/ENA primary metagenome ERZ1292633 (study PRJEB36523, sample SAMEA6512639) | groundwater metagenome | collected 2019-01-08 | study: AquaDiva: Metagenomics assemblies of 32 groundwater samples
TGTTAAAAACTTTTTCGCTAATATAACCATATTCCCTCAAAACTTTTTAAAAAAAATTCCTAAAAATTTGAAATTTTATACTCGAAAGAGTATTTGGCGACAGACCCTTAATTTAAAATATGTTTAAATTTGATAAAAAAAATGGTTATCAAAAATTTTTGAAAAAGAAGTATAAATTTGCTAAAAAAATAAAACAAGGAAAAAAGTTTAAAGATACTGATAATGATGGTTTGAGTGATTATGAAGAAAAAAATATTTATTACACTGATTATAAAAATCCTGATACTGACAATGATGGAGTAAAAGATGGCGATGAAGTTAAAATGGGAAGAAATCCACTTGGACCAGGTTCGTTAAAAGACTTGTTTATTCCTCATAAAGGCAACAATTATCTTCCAGGAGTTTTAAAACCAAAAAGACTTCTTTTTCATGCAATAAGTTTAGTGGCTATAAAAACTGTTATGGTTGTTTTTGTTTTATTTTATCCTTTATCAGCTTGGCTTAGTCCTGATTTGGCTTTAGCCCAAGCTAAAAAAATTATAGAATTGACTAATAATTTGCGCCAAGCGATTTCTTTGCCAGTCCTTTTAGAAAGTCAAAAATTAAATCAATCAGCATGGCAAAAAGTTGAAGATATGGCGATTAATCAATATTTTGCTCATATTAGTCCAACTGGTATAGGGTTAAAGGGGTTGTTTGAAAAAGTTGATTATAAATATTCTTTGGCAGGTGAAAATTTAGCAATTGGTTTTTCTAAACCAGAAGATGTTGTGCTTGCGTGGAAAAATAGTCCGGCTCATTATAGTAATATTATTGATAAAGATTTTTATGAAATTGGTGTGGCCTTGGCTGATGGCAGATTAAATAATGTTAATACAGTTTTTATTGCTCAGCATTTTGCAACTCAAGTTGAAGAAAACCAGCTAATAGCTACTAAAAATCTATTAGAAGAGCCATTGATAAAAGTTAAACCGATTGCTACAATTAATCAAACAAAAGAAACGCAAAAGAAAGTACTTGCAATTAACCAACAAAAAACAACATTATCTATAAAAAGTGATCATTTTAATAAAGAAAAAGCCTTACAAATAAAAACTACTTTACCTGAAGATACTATTTCTGCTGAAGTTGTTGTTGATAATAAAAAAATTGTTTTAGAAAAAGACTTTAATCAAACTAATCAATGGAGCGGTGTATCTCTTATTAATCAAGAAGAAGAAGAAAATATTTTAGATCCTTTAATACCCGCAAGTATTGCTATAAAAGACTCTGCTGGACAAACTGCTTATGACAAAATTGATTGGAGCGAGATTAAGCCGATTAAAACTTCATTATTAGAGCATTATCAACTTTTTAAAACAAACCCTACAAAAGCAATGTTGCCAACTATTAATTTAAGTAATTTCTATTTTCAATTAATTCTTGTTGTAGCATTTATTGCATTATTATTAAATATTTTCATAGAAATAAAAAAACAACACGCCCATATAATTGCGTATAATTGCGCTTTTATTGGATTGTTGTTGATAATGATTATTTTTTAAAGATAAATTTATGGTAGAATTATCTAATGGTACGGGCAACGAAATATGGGAACGTTTACAAAGGTATTTTAATGAAAAAGAAGGTTTAAAAGAAGAAAAAATTCCAGAAAAAGTGGATTCGTCAAAAGACATGACAGAAAAAGAAGCATTGGAATATTTAAGAAAAAAACAGGATGAAAGAAATGAAAGAAAAGAAAAATAAATCTACTTCTAAAGCTAGAGTGCTTATGGCAATGTCTGGAGGAGTTGATTCATCAGTGGTTGCTAAATTATTAGTTGATCAGGGCTATGAAGTAGTTGGAATTTTTTTGCATTTTTGGAAAGAGTTCAATCCTGCTAACCCCATTTATCAAGGGGAACTTAATCAAGGGGGCATTGCTCAACTCAATTATCAAGAGGGGGATTCAGATTTTGAAAATAAGTGTTGTTCAGTTGAAGCCCTTATGGATGCTAGACGAGTGTGTAACAAAATTGGAATTCCTTTATACACATTTAATTTCTCTAAAATATTTAAAAAGCAAGTTGTGGATAACTTTTTAAGTGAATATAAAATAGGAAAAACACCTAATCCTTGCGTAAGATGTAATAAATTTGTCAAGCTCGGCAATCTTATAAAACAAGCTAAAAAATTAGGCTTTGATTATGTTGCAACAGGACATTATGTTAAAAGTTTAAAGTTTAAAAGTAAAAGTCAAAATTCAAAATTTAAATATAAATTATATAAGGCTAAGGATGAAAAAAAGGATCAATCGTATTTTTTGTATACTTTTAATCAAGATGAATTAAGTCATTTACTTTTTCTTTTGGGTGATTATACTAAACAACAAGTAAGATCGTTAGCAAAAAAATTTAAATTACCTGTTGCAGAGAAAAAAGAAAGTCAAGAAATTTGTTTTATTTCTGAAAAAAGTCATAATGAATTTTTAAAACGACACATAAAATTAAAATTAGGTGATATTAAAACATTAGATAATAAAATTATTGGCAAGCATCAGGGGTTGCCACTTTATACTATTGGACAAAGAAAGGGGATTGATATTGGTGGCAATGGACCATTTTATGCAGTTAAAACTGATTATAAAACAAATACACTTTATGTAGTTAATGATAATAATGATCCAGCGCTTTTTTCTAAACAGTTAACTGTTGATAATGTTAATTGGTTATCTGGACAAATGCCAAAATTTCCGCTTAATTGCCAAGCAGTTATTCGCTATCACCATAAAGCAGCAGAATGTGTTGTGTCTAATTTAAAAAATAAAAAAAATAATTTATTAGTAAAATTTATTCAACCACAGAGAGCGATTACGCCAGGTCAAAGCGTGGTATTTTATAAGAAAGAAGAAGTAATTGGCGGAGGGATTATTTGTTAATTTAAAAATTAAAAATTATTTAGAATATTATTTAAAAATTAAAAACATGATGACCTCAAACGAATTGCGACAAAAATATTTGGATTTTTTTAAAGCTAAGAGGCATTCAATTATTCCTAGCGCTTCTTTAATCCCAGACAATGATCCGACTGTTTTATTTACAACAGCAGGTATGCATCCGCTGGTGCCATATTTACTTGGAGAAAAACATCCTGAAGGAAAAAGATTAACTTCTTGTCAAAAATGCATACGAACTAGTGATATTGAAGCGGTTGGAGATAAGACTCACCATACTTTTTTTGAAATGTTAGGTAATTGGTCATTGGGAGATTATTTTAAAGAAGAATCAATAAAGATGAGTTGGGAATTTTTAACTTCACCTAAATGGTTAAATTTGGATAAAAATAAAATTGCTGTTTCAGTTTTTATTGGTGATAATGATTCTCCTTTTGATCAAGAATCTTATGATATTTGGAAAAATAAAATTAATATCTCTGAAAAAAAAATTGCTAAATTGCCAAAGAAAAATAATTGGTGGGGACTTGATAGTGGAGGCCCTTGTGGACCGGATACCGAAATTTTTTATTGGACAGGTGATATGGATAAAATTCCTGATAGTTTTAATGATGATAATGATGCATGGGTTGAAATTTGGAATAATGTTTTTATGCAATATGATAAAAAAAATACAGGACTGTTTGAACAATTAAAACAACAAAATGTTGATACAGGGATGGGATTGGAAAGAATTTTAGCTATAGTTAATGGTTTAGCTGATAATTATCAAACTGATCTATTCAAAAATATTATTAATAAAATTGAACAATTATCTGATAAAAAATATGGCGTTAATGAAGAAACTAATAAAGCTATTCGTATTATTGCTGATCATATTAAAGCAGCAATTTTTATTATCGGAGATAATAAAGCAATAACGCCATCTAATACTGATCGTGGTTATATTGTTCGTCGTTTGATTAGGAGGGCTATTCGTTTTGGTAAACAATTGGGAATTGATCAGACTCCTTGGACAAAAGAAATTGCTAAAATTGTTGCCTATGATTATGCTAATGTCTATTTTGAATTACAAAAAAATATTAATTTTATTATTGCGCAATTCAATGAGGAGGAAGAAAAATTTAGCAAAACATTGGAAAATGGATTAAAACAATTTGAAAGCCAAAAATTAAAAGTTAAAAACATATCAGGACAGATTGCTTTTGATTTATATCAAACTTATGGATTTCCAATAGAAATGACAAAAGAGTTAGCCAAAGAAAATTGTATGGATGTAGATGAAAAAGGTTTTTGGGAAGATTTTAAAAAACATCAAGAGCTTTCTCGCACAGCTTCAGCAGGAATGTTTAAAGGCGGGTTAGCAAATACTTTAGAGGAAACAATTAAATATCACACAACAGCGCATTTAATACTTGCTGCTTTAAAAAAAGTTTTAGGAAATTATGTCACGCAAAAAGGATCAAATATAACTGCGGAACGTTTACGTTTTGATTTTTCACATAACGAAAAAATGTCAGCTGAACAATTGCAACAAGTTGAAAGTTTAGTTAATCAAGCTATTAAGCAAGATTTGATAGTTTCTTGTGAAGAAATGACTTTAGATCAAGCAAGAGTAATGGGTGCTACAGGTGTATTTGATTCAAAATATGGAGAAAAAGTAAAAGTTTATACAATTAGCAAAGGTGATAATATTTTTAGCAAAGAAATTTGCGGAGGTCCGCATGTTAGTCAAATAGGAGATTTAGGAAAATTTAAAATAAAAAAAGAAGAAAGCTCCAGCGCTGGAGTAAGAAGAATTAAAGCCGTTTTAGAGTAAATATTCAAATATTTTTACGGGTCTGTCGCCGGATACTTTTTTGAGTAGAAAATTTCAAATTCTTAGGAAATTTTTTTAAAAAGTTTTGAGGGGATATGGTTATATTAGTGAAAAAGTTTTTGACAAAATTTACAAAAATTTGGAATTTTATACCGAATACGGTATTCGGCGACAGACCTTTACTCTTAAATTCTAACTGGATAAATAAAACTTTGCTTGGCGCACGCATATTTTTATAAAAGAATTAAAAAAAATAATACTAAATTAATAATATAGTTAATTAAAAAAAATACTAAAATTAAACAAAAATAATAGCATAATAAGAATTTATTTAATTATAATTTTTTTGCCTTGACAATATTCTTTAAAAAATATATAATTGATTTTACAATAACTGATTATAAAAATATTAAATTTTTTAATATAATTTGACAAAAGAATTTTGGTAAATTATTTTTGTTTACCAAAATTATTTTAGTTTGTTTTCATTTTTAAATGTCAGAAGAACAACAAGCGATTAATTCAAAAGAGTTTATTGAAATGCAAGGAGAGGTAATAGAAGCTTTACCGTCTGCTACTTTTAAAGTTCTATTGGAAAATAATCATGAAATTTCAGCGCATCTTTCAGGAAAAATGCGAATTAATAAAATTCGTTTGTTAGCTGGCGATAAAGTAAGAGTGCAAATCAGTCCTTATGATTTAACAAAGGGGCGAATAACTTATAGAATGTAATTTTATGAAAGTCAGAGCTAGCGTAAAAAAAATTTGTAAAAATTGTAAAACACTTCGACGCAAAGGTCGAGTGCATGTTATTTGTGAAAATCCTAAGCATAAACAAAGACAAGGATAGAAAAGTATATCAAGACATAAAATTAAAATTCTGACTTTAAGAACTTTATAGACTTTTAACTTTTTAACTAAACTTTATGGCAGTAAGAATAGCGGGCGTAACTATACCAAATGAAAAACGAGTCGAAATATCATTGACTTATATTTATGGTATTGGTAAAACTAAATCAAATGAAATATTAAAAATAGTTGATTTAAGTCCTGATATTAGAGTGAAAGATTTGACAGAACAACAGGCCAACAAATTAAGAGAAATAATAGAAAAACAATATAAAGTAGAAGGTGATTTAAAAAGAGAAGTTTTGAGTAATATAAAACGATTAAAAGAAATTAATTGTTACCGTGGCATTAGACATACAAAAGGTTTACCAGTAAAAGGTCAACGAACAAAGACTAATAGTCGTACTGTTCGAGGCAATGTAAGACGTACAGCAACTTCTGGTAAAAAATTGTCTGCTCAAAAAACATAAAAACATTAAATATATTTTATGACAGAAAAACAACAACAATCAAAAAATACAATAGAAACTAATGAAAATATTACTGATGAAAATGCTATTGTAACTTCTGTAACAGAATCTATAACAGAAGTTGTTGATGCAGGAATTCCAGGATTAGAAGAACTTCCGGAAGAAGTAAGAAAGAAATTAGAAAAAAGTAAAGCGCAAAAAAAAGAAATTTCTAGTCATAAAGGAAAAAAGAAGAAAAAAAAGAAAGTAGAAAAAAAAGTTAGCATTGGAATGGCTTTTATAAAAGCAACCTATAATAATACGATAGTTACACTTACAGATACTAGTGGTAATGTTTTATCTTGGGCTAGCGCTGGTATAGCAGGTTTTAAAGGTCCAAAGAAATCAACTCCTTATGCTGCACAAATAATTGCTAGAATTGCTATAGAAAAAGCCAAAGAATTTGGTTTAACAGAAGTAAGTGCTATGGTAAAAGGAGTTGGGCCTGGTCGTGAATCAGCTGTAAGAGCGCTTAATGCTAATGGATTAATAGTAACTCGCATAAAAGATATAACACCAATCCCACATAATGGTTGTCGTGCTAAAAAACCAAGAAGAATTTAAATTTGACTTTATAGACTAATTTTATGGCAAGAAATTTAGAACCAAAATGTAAATCATGTAGAAGAGAGGGCGTAAAGCTAATGCTTAAGGGTGAACGTTGTTCTTCCCCAAAATGCGCTATCTCTAAAAGAAATTATCCGCCAGGCATCCATGGTCCTAAGGGCCGTGGTCGAGCTAGTGGGTATAGTATGCAATTAAGAGAAAAACAAAAAGCTAAAAAAATTTATAATATATTAGAAAAACAATTTAAGTTGACTTTTGATAAAGCAATTAAGCAAAAAGGTGATGCTGGTGAGAATTTAATGAAATTATTAGAAGCTAGATTGGATAATGTGATTTTTCGTTTAGCTTTAGCTAGCTCAAGAAATCAGGCTAGACAATTAGTCAACCATCGTCATTTTACAGTTAATGGTAAAATTTTAAATATTCCATCTTATCAAACAAAAACTGGTGATATTATCAAAATAAAAAAAGCAAGTTCAACTGAAAAGCATTTTATTAATATAACCGAACAAATAAAAAAAGCTGTTATGCCTAGTTGGTTAAATTTTGATATTAAAGAAATGACAGCAAAGGTTTTACATGCGCCTGCTAAAAAAGATTTTGAGCAGGGGATTAATACTCAACAAATTGTTGAATTTTATTCACGTTAATTTAACTAAATTTATATATATGGATACAATTGCTTTGCCAAAAAAAATTGAATTCACTAAAGGGAAAGAGTTAAATCAAAAACGAGTTATTGTTGAAGCTTGTTATCCGGGATATGGAGCTACTATCGGAAATGCTTTAAGACGAATTTTACTTTCTTCGCTTCCAGGCGTAGCAGTAATCGGTGTAAAAATTAAAGGGGCTGATCATGAATTTATGGCTTTGCCTCATGTTAAAGAAGATATTTTAGAAATTATTTTAAATTTAAAGCAATTACGTTTAAAAATATTTACGGAAGAAATAGTTAAATTAGAATTAGTAGCTCGAGGAGAAAAAGAAGTTACTGCAGCTAGTATTAGTAAAAATAGCCAAGTAGAAATAGTTAATCCAGATTTAGTTTTAGCTAATATTACTGATATGGCAGGTGTTTTTGAAATGGAAATATTTGTATCATCTGGTAAGGGTTATTTGGCAACAGAAAATCGTGAAAATGAAAAACACGAAATTGGTTATATTGAAGTAGATTCTATTTTTACTCCAGTTTTGGCTGTTGGTATCAATGTTGAAAATGTTCGTGTTGGTAAAATGACTAATTGGGATAAATTAATTTTAGATATCACGACAGACGGCACTATAACACCTGAGGATGCTTTTACTTATGCAACAAAAATTTTAATTAAACAATTTACATCTTTAATTGGCGGTGAACAAGTAGTTGAAGTTGAAGCTAAGATTGATCCGATTATTGAAGTTGAACAAGCGCCAATTATAGAAGAAGTAGTTGAAGAAGATGGAAAATTAAAAAAGAGAGGAAGACCTAAGAAAAGTTAAAAGTATTTTTTAATTTCACATACTTTCAACTTTTTACTTATTATATGAGACATCAAAAAAAAGGTAAAAAATTAGATAGAGAAAAAGCGCCAAGAGAAGCGATGCTAAAGAATCTAGCTTCTAGTGTTTTTATTTATGAAAAAGTAAAAACTACAGAAGCTAAGGCAAAAGCTGTTAAACCAATGGTAGAAAAATTAATTACAGTTGCTACAAAAGGCGATTTAAATGCTAGAAGAAAATTAATCCAAGCATTACCACAAAAAATGGCTGTTAAAAAAGCAATGGAAGTCTTGGGCGCTCGTTTTAAAGAACGACCGGGTGGTTACACAAGAATTGTTAAATTAGGAGCAAGACAAGGCGATGGAGCTAAAATGGTACAGATTGAATTAGTTTAAAAATAGAATTGGTTAATAACGGGTTGGTTAATTAAAATTTGTAAATTTATATTATATGAAAGATATTCAACCAAAAGTTAAAGAAATTAAATCAAAAGTTAAAAAAATTCAACCAAAAGTTGAAAGAAAGTTGCATAAACTTGATGCAACAAATCAGTCAACTGGCAGATTAGGCACTCAAATTGCTTTAATTCTTCGTGGTAAAAATAAACCAGAATACCAAGCGCATTTAGATATTGGTGATATTGTTGAAGTGTACAATATTAAATTACTTAAATTTACAGGCAAGAAATTAGAACAAAAAGAACATATTAGATATTCAGGTTATCAAGGTGGAATTAAAAGAACTAAAATTCTTGATTTATTAAAGAGTAATCCTGGAGAAATTTTACGACATGCTGTCAGAGATATGTTGCCACCGACTAGATTAAGAAATAATATGATGAAAAGATTGATTATTAAATAAAAATATGACTGATAAACAAATAAAAATTAAAAAAGTTGAAGACAACCCTCAAGATGTTTTAAAATTTGAAGGTGAGTTTATTTATACCGTGGGAAGGCGTAAAACAGCTATTGCTCAAGTAAGAGTGTATAAAGATGGTAATGGTTTAATGACTATAAATAATCAAAAATTAGAAGAATATTTTCCTGAAGAAGAATTATATTCGGTTGTTTTGCAACCACTTAAATTAACAGGATTAATCAAAGATTTAAATGTTTCTGTTATAACTACTGGTGGTGGTAAAAAAGCGCAAACAGTAGCTATTCGTCATGGCTTAGCTCGCGCTTTAGAAAAATTAAATGAAGAATTAAGACCAGCTTTAAAAGCTAAAGACTGGTTGACTAGAGATGCTAGAAAAAAGGAAAGAAAGAAACCGGGTCTTAAAAAAGCCCGTCGAGCACCACAATGGGGTAAACGATAATATTATTAATTAATAATTAAATAAACATTATGCGAGATACTTTTAAAGTGGAAAAAATAGAAAAAAATATTTCAGAAGAGGATTTAGAGGTAATTAAAGAATTAGCTGAAAATTGGCAAGTTACTGTTGATGGCGGGTTAACTAAAGAAGAAATGATCGAAGAAATGATCAAAGCTTATAAAGAATGCGGAAGTAATATAGAAAAATTAAAAACTATTTGTGATTTTGTGGAAGGATTAAGTGGTCATAAAAGGGCTTGTGCAAAAGAAGAAATTGTTTTTGTTTGCGAACTATTTAATAAATATAATGAAGATGAGAGACAAGTTGAAAAAGGTTTATCAAAAAAGGTTAATAGTTATTTTAAAAAAAATTTTTATAAGGAATTTTCTAAGAAAAAAGCAAATTAATTAGAATAAAATTTAGCAATAGGTAAAATGGGTCTGTCGCCGAATACTCTTTCGAGTAGAAAATTTCAAATTTTTAGGAAATTTTTTTAAAAAGTTTTGAGGGAATATGGTTATATTAGCGAAAAAGTTTTTAACAAAATTTACAAAAATTTGAAATTTTCTACCGAATACGGTATTCGGCGACAGATCCAAAATATAAAAAAAGAAGTCTTGCGTTATGAGACTTCTTTTTTTATAGAATCTTTTATGTTAAGATTATTTTATGACTGAAAAAATTACAAATATAGCAAAAAATACTTCTTATTTTACTCTTGCTTTGATTTTGCAGAAAATCCTTTCTTCTATTTATTTTATTTTAATTGCTAGGGCATTGGGGCCAGCAGATTTAGGTAAGTATTATTTTGCTATTTCTTTCACTACTATATTTGCTATTTTTATTGATTTAGGATTAACCAGTGTTTTGACTAGAGAGGTTGCTAAAACTAAGGAACAAGCGCAAAAAATATTAAGTAATGTTATGGCAATTAAATTGCCGCTAGCTGTTTTAACTTGGTTAATTATTATAATTTTAGTAAAAATCTTAGGATATTCTGGAATTGTTCAGCAACTTATTTATCTGTCAGTGATCTTTATGGTTTTGGATTCTTTTACTTTAACTTTTTTTGGCGCTATTCGTGGATTTCATAATTTATTCTTTGAAAGTATTGGCGCAGTTATTTTTCAAATAATAGTTATATCTGCTGGATTAATTATTTTAAAAATGGATCTTGGGATAGTCTGGCTAATGAGTGGTTTAGCTATCGCTAGTGTTTTTAATTTTATTTATTCAGGTTTTATAGTTTGTTATAAATGGAAATTAAGTCTAATGCCATTGTTAGATAGTAAATTGGTTAAATTATTAATTAAAATGGCAATTCCTTTTGCTTTGTTTGCGCTTTTTCAACGAATTTATACTTATTTAGATTCTATTTTGTTGTCATCTTTAGCTGGTGATAAATATGTTGGTTTTTATCAAATTGTTTTTAAGACTATTTTTGCTTTACAATTTTTGCCACTAGCTTTTATTGCTTCACTTTACCCTGCAATGAGTACTTATTGGCACACAAACCGTGAACAATTAGTTGTTGTTTTTGAAAGATCTATGAATTATTTAATAATTATTTCTTTACCAATAGCAGTTGGAATCGCGGTTATCGCTGATAAAGTGATTTTTTTATTTAAATCAGGTTACGAAGGAGCGATTTTGCCTTTAGAAATAAGCATGTTGGCTGTTGTTTTTATATTTATTGGTTATCCTGTAGGATCGTTGCTTAATGCTTGCGATAGACAGAAAATTAATACAATTAATATGGCTATTGTGGCAATTGTGAGTGTTATTTTAAATATTATTTTTATTCCTAAATTTCAAGCTGTTGGAGCAAGTATTACTGTTTTAATAACAAATTTTTTATTGTTAGCATTAGGGCTTTTTTGGGTACCAAAAATTATTAATTATCATCCACAAGCCATATTAAAAGTTTTTGGTAAGTCAGTTTTATCAGCTTTATTTATGGCAGTAGTTATTTTTTATTTAAAAAATCTATTTAATATTTTTTTAGTAATAGGTTTTGGCGGAATACTATATTTTTCAATTCTTTTTCTTCTCAAGGGTTTTACAAAAGAAGATATATTAAGCTTTTGTCATTCATTTGCTAAAAAAACTATTTAGGATGGCAAAATTACTAATTGGGTCTGTCGCTAAATACCGTATTTGGTATAAAATTCCAAATTTTTGTAAATTTTGTTAAAAACTTTTTCACTAATATAA
>ERZ1292633.5291-Hain-H41-02um-R1-5291-length-11689-cov-5_pt1 | contig 11689 bp, 4 predicted proteins | sample MGYA00564406_ERZ1292633 | MGnify/ENA primary metagenome ERZ1292633 (study PRJEB36523, sample SAMEA6512639) | groundwater metagenome | collected 2019-01-08 | study: AquaDiva: Metagenomics assemblies of 32 groundwater samples
CTGTGTGCCCTCCGTGGCGCGGCCTTTTGGAGGGCCGGCTGAGACCGCGATAACCGTAGACGACTCGTAGTAAATTTCGTAGTAGTAGTAGTAGTAGTAGTCGCTGTAGCCGTAGATGACTGGGGAATGCGGCCCCCCGTCGTTCACCTGGTGTCTGCTTGCTGTTTGACAAGCGTGCAGAACGATCCAATTGAGGGAGGGGCGAGGAAGGTTTGAACGAGGGTGAAAAGGGCGGAGGTGTAGCAACCGAAACATTCATTCCGGTATTCAGCAGCACAAGCAGCCACGCCGATCGATGTCCAAAACGAAATAGTCGCCGCAATGAAATTGAACGCGCCCGGAAAATGCTGGGGATCGCCGCAGCCGCAGTGAATAAAAATGTTATGGTGGCGCCAGCGGTTAATGCGGCTGAACAAACACAGAGAGCGAGAGCTGACATATGGCGCTGTGGATGGGCATAAAGTATCGCTCGATGCGATGGAGCTATTCAAGAGTGCAAGTAGTAGTAGATTGGGATGGTGAGGTACGGCCAGGCAGAATTCCTCTGCAAAATGTTGAGGAAGGGGCACTACATCTGGCGTATGTGAACAAACGTGCACGTCATCGCGTCGTGTGACAGGGTGTTGTTGCATTCCTTCGCCGTCGCGGCCGGCCGGCTGCGCAGGTACACCAGGGCCGGATTGTCCAGAAGACGGGAAGGCGCAAAATCTTGAATAGTGCCGTCGGTGCGTTTCACGCGGAAGAGCTCAGAACGCGACGGACGTTGATCGCCCCAAGCGCCAACAATTCTTGGAGGGACTGACACGGATACTGCCACGGAGCTTGCCGCGGCATCTCCGCCGCGTTGAAGGTGACGCACCGTTTCGGCTCCGGCGCGCTCGGTCCCCGAAGCGACTCCCCAGTCGAACGGGATCAGGCGGCCAATCAGCTGAGCTCGCTCCACCAGCGCGCCGTGGATGCCGGATTCGGCAGGGGACAGCAGCCAGCGCAGCTCCTTGTTCGACGCGTAGCGCAACGTGCTATCGTGGTCGCTGTCTCCCGTGACCAGCACAAGGTGAGCCAGCGTGCCCTTTGTTGGATTAGCGCCCATGGGCTCCAGCCCCTCGTTGCGGCACAGCTGCGTGCAGGCGTTGGAGAAGCGGACGTCCTCCTCCGCGGCAACCCATCGGCCGGCGCTTTGCTTGAATTTGGAGTTCTGCACCTGCCAACCGTGCTCCTTTAGCATTTCGCAAAATCGCATGGTCTGGAGCGCCTTGGCGTCGTCGATGATGCCCTTGCTCTGCGCGTCGACGCTGGACGGGAAGAACACCACCCGCGCGTCTGGGTGAATGGCGGCGGTGTCGCCAGGGTTCGGAAGCTGCGACGAGATGAACTGCGCGGCCGCCTGCGACATCCGGTTGAATATTTCAATCGACCAGCGCGACCGCATCGCGACCCAGTAACCGTCCACAACGATGCCCACCAGCTGAGTCACTCGAGCAGCCGCGGGAGGGACGGATGCCCAGGGGGCCGGCGTCCGCTGGGACTGAGGTGGGGGGGGCGCTGGGACTGAGGTGGCGGGGGCTCCCATGTAAGGAGGCGGTCGCGCGGAGGCTGCTGCCTGCGACGAGCCATGGCCTTCGTTCCGGAAGTGAATAAACTTGCACTTTTGACCTGACAAGCATCCGAGGCCATGTCGACATTCACTGCCGGTGGCGCCCGGTCTCACATTCAGGAGAAAGTGCAGCCCTTCGGTCTCCTTGAGTTCCGCCACAGGCACGGCGGTGGCCTGCGATTCCCCACGGCGCACCATCACCGAGTCGCGGCTGGCGGTGGCGAAGGGCCACCAGTTGCTGCTGGCGGCAGCGGACCGCGCACCATCGCGTGACTCCCGGAAGTGAACAAAACTGCACGTCTCCTTCGACGCGCAGCCGTCGCCATAGCGGCACTCCTTGCCCTGCTGCTCTCGATTAACCTTCAAGTAATCCCGCGCCGGGCCAGGTTCGATATCCGACACCGGCACACGCTGGACTTGGTTGTCCAGCCGGCGCACGAGAACGGTGGTCCCTTCGTCGTCCTCACCGCGGGTGGCACTCAAAGTGGGACGAACACGCTGCAACACGACGTGGTCATCGGAAGACTCGCTGTCGGTGTCGAATTTCTCGCGCGCGGTCGAAGTCGTCGTCGCAGGAACCCCGCGACTGGAAACCGCAGCGCGGCCGCTCTGATTGTCGTCGCTGTCGTCGTCGGAGACGAACGTTTTTGGTTGTTGTTTCTTGGACATGAGTGGCCGGTTGTTGTTCGGTATTCGATAGGAGCGTTTGCGTATCCGTAAGATAATGCTGAATGCCGTTAGGTTTTGCTTTGTTGAAACGTCTGGACGTATATTTCTCTCGCTCCAAGGTGCGATACAGCCGACGAAAATGAATGAATGTGATGTATGTAGGAGCGCGTGAAAAATCCACGGCAGGGGCCTGAGACAATGAATGAAGGTCGGTCCAAATAGAAGGTTGCGGAAACTCTGTGTGTGAATCAATTCTGTTTGTGACGACAATGACTCAACGAGAGCGCCAGCGAATTGCATATGACATTAGTTGCGACACGCAAGAAGGGGAATCCATCAGAGTTGTCCGTCCGCCTTACGACGCGTGGCACGCTCCTTTCCCAGGCCTTAGGTGCCTCACGATCCGCGGAGTTCTCCCGGAGTGAGCTTCATGTTCGTCAAGTAGCGCCACTTCATCTCGCTGCGAATGGTCGTCGCGGCCGTTGGCCGCAGGCACAGCGCGAGTTGCTCGAGGCAGCCGAAGCCCAACTCATCGAACTGAGTGCTCTGATTGACGAGCTCGACGAGAAGCAGAGCGGCTTCAAGCAACGGAGGAACCCCCCCGATGACTGGGCCCTCCCCCTCCTCCTCGCCAGTCGATGCTCGATGCTCGCTCGTCGTGGTGACGAGTGATGTCGGTGGTGGCGACGACGCTGTCAAAGAGTGCAGAGCGCAAAGGAGGCGGATCACGCGCTCCACCGCGCTGACCGCGGTGTGCGGCGTGCCATCGCGGTGGGCCGGCGTGTCGGGCGCTTCTGCAAATACACCGCGCACCAAGTCCAGCGTCTGCCAGGGCAAGATACGCGTGTCGTCCTGGCACCGTTCGGACGCCAATGCGGACAGCGCTTGGAGGTGCACGCAGAGCTGCTGGGCCACGACCACGCCAAGCTGCGCGCGGTCCTTAGCCAGTTGCGGAGGCGTCCCAGCCGTGTTTGCGGCGGAAATGGTTGCCGCGTGGCAATCGTGATAGAGGTGCGTTAAGAATGACACAGCCGCCTTCAAGCTAGCCCAGCCGAGCACGGCGCGAACGACGTCCGTCGGGGAGTGCTTGCTCGTCGCTTCATTCACCATCAGTGTGACCGACGCCGGAGGGGGACTGGCCACGCTCCCTCCTCCATGCTTCGTGAGAGCATCATCCGGCAAGGTCGCGTCGAGCTGACATTGTGGCATGGTGAACCGTCCGCATAGGACACACAGGCCTGCGATGTTACGGGCGTCCTGCCGCACGCCACATCCTCCGCACTGGAATGGCCGCGCGTCAAGCAGCACGATGGCGGGCGGCGGCGCGGCGGCCGTCCCTGTACTGGATGATCCTGCCTCGTGACCTTGGACCCTCGCGCCGCCCGCGTCCTGTTGCGGCAGTTGGCTCCTGAGTATCACAAAGGCAGCCAGTGCATTCGCACGCGAAGCCAGAGTTCCGCTCATACCGCAGCGATCACATATCACCGCCACGTCGCGGTCGACGGCAGAAGGCCGGAGACGGTTGACCGCCAAGCATCCACGGGCCACGCAGAGCCAATATGAATCCCAGAGTTCCTCCTTCACCTTCACCACCTCCTCCTCCTCGTTCACGTGAAGTGCGGGGTTGAGAGCGGCTTCCTCGTGATGCCGCACGCGGCGCACGGCCACTGGAGGGTAGCTCGCCGGAAGGTACCACGGCCTCACGAAGGAGCGAGTCGTGGAACGAATGGTGGTCCGCGGCGCCGCACTCAGCGACAAGGACGACGAAGACACCGCCTTGGACGAGGTGGGACGGGAAGCGGTTTGCTCGGCTCCCCTTGCGGTCGCCGCGTCACCGTGTGGGTTCCACGAACGGACCTCGGCGGCATCGTTGTCATGGCCACACGTCAGGCACACCCACGGTGGTGGCACCGACGACTCCTCCTCCTTCTCCGTGCTCCCCTCCTCCGGTGAAACGGCATCGCCGGCGGCGGCATCGGATGTCCGTGGCAAACAGCAGTCCATCACCCCGCATGCGGCGCAACTCCGACGATCCGGCGGCGCGGTCACTCGCACGTCCTCGTGTGCATCTGCTGGGTCCGCGGCTGCGTGCCGCCTATTTCCTAGCCACTCCACGGATGATTCGGCAGTCGTGGATTCGCGCGGCGTGGAATCGTTGGCACTCGATTCTGGGGAACGGCCCGAGACAAAGCGAAACCCGTCCTGGGCCAACGACAGAAAGTCCGACTGCAATGGCGACACCGAGATCGCTGTTCCTGAAAACAGCGGTGCGTCGCAGCGCCAGCAGGATGATCGGGTCGGTGCGTTCTGTGTTCCATCCCCGCACCGCGGGCACGTCTGCGAGTGCCACGGGATCCAGCCCGGCGAGTCATTGGAGGAACACACGCGTTCCGAGTCTCCAACTGTGTCCTCCCCTTCGCCTTCCCGTTGCGCCAGCGACCAGCGCGGCGACTTGCACGCTCCGCACGCCGCGGCCACCCAAGGGGTCCAGGTGCCGCAAGAATGGCACTCCCACAAATGCGGCAGCACGGAACCGGTCCATCGGCGGCCATCCGATGTCGTGTGCGTTAGCGACGGCGACGCGTGGCGACTTCCAGGGCGTATACTCCCGCCAGGGAGGCGGCTTCCACTTCGAGGAGGAGAGGAGGCTTCGGAATCCTCGTGCGGGCGAGGCTGCGGCGGTGGTGCCGTGGCGACGAGCGGTGCCAGGGTGCCGCATTGCTGGCACCACGGTCGCGCCATGCCCTCGCCGTTGACGAGTCCGCACGTGGAGCACGTGATGGGCTTGCTCACGCGCGGCAGCCCCGGGGGCTCTGAGAAGCACTGTCCGCAAAACAAAGCATTCCCTGCTGGATTGGAAAAGCGACATCGGCGGCAGCGCCAGGGCTTACGCACGACCACGGGACAGTCCTCCGGCAGCCTCTCTAGGCACACGGCGCACCGCCAGCTGTCCTCGCTGCCTCCTTCCGCCAGCGGCGCCGCTACCAACACGCCCGTCGTCAGCGCCGAACACCGTTGGCAGTGCCTCAGCATCTGTGGCATCGCCCCGCACTGGCGACAAGTCGACGACAACGCGGCGTTGAGGCCGCGGCAGCCGGGGCATGTCCACGGTTGGGTGCACTCGCGCCCATCATCGAACGCTAGTGCGATGTGGAGCTTCACGACGGACTGAGCGTCGCGCAGCTGCGACCATTGTTCCGGACCGAGGTCGGGGCCACTTGTTCCAGTGGCCGCGTTGCGCAGCGTTTGACAGATCGCGCGGTCAAAATCATACAGCAAAGCGAGCGGCAGTTGGACACCGGCCGCCACCCTCGGCTCCCCTTGGCTAACACCTGCATTCCCGATTGCGTCACTGCCCTGTTGACCCCCGTGACCCCTCATGAGCAAAGCAGCTGCGTCCACCACGCGCCCTTGGCTCACCAAGAGGGAGAGGGCGAGCCGACCCCAGAGGTTGCGGCTGCCGTTCCACATCGTCACAATCCACAGCATGTCCTTCATGTGGCTGGGTGAGCTACCCGCATCGAGGAGGGATGATTGAACCCTGCTGCTGATATTGTTGCTTCCGACGACCGGCGGAGAGGGATGCAACAAGAATTGGTCACGCGGTCGACCCGCCGGGAGCGCTCGTGAGTCGCCGCACGGGTCGCCGCCTTCCACCAGGTCGCATGTCAGCGCCATGTGCAGCGCCTGTTCCACTGTCTTGCGCATGAGGCGCAGCGCCCCGCCGGCTTCGGTGTCACCCAAGATAAGTTCAGTCAGCCATGACGACGCAGACAGGCGAAAACGCTTGTCCTCCGTGATTCGCACTAAGCCAAAGGTTACGATGGCGAACGCGCGAACCCGCTCGGAACACTCCGCAGGCGCTTCGTCGACGGAACTGGATGCCAACGTGGACGTTGCGACGCGTCGTCGCCGACTACCACTCACCGGTCCCATCACACCCGTGAGGAAATGGTGCAGCGCAACACTCGGCGGCAAGCTGCAGGGCCGTCGCCAAAGATGCATAACCTGAAAGAGCAAGTGGGCAGCAAGTGAAACGAGCAGCGTGGCAGAGTTGATGGGCATGTCGCCCTGCGACGCAGTCTGGGACGAACCGCCTGGCGTCGCGTCGGCGCCTTCCGGTCTTGTGCCCATGAACAGGTCGAGGTAACCCTGGCGAGAAAGCCACGATTGCTCGAACTCCCGACGTATCGGCAGGACAGCTCCGCTCGTAGGCTCGCCGCATCGCAGCGACAACCGGAACACTTGGTTCCCATAGGCCTCGATGCAATCCGCTAACGCCGCTTGGATGTGCGCCGGGTAGCCGGTGGGAAATGCCTTACGCGTCGCAATCATGAAACGCGAGGCCTCGTGCATCCCCAGGACGACGCCGCTCACATCCGTGGCCCTGCGGCACGCGTGCGCCACGTGCCAGGACGGGCCCATCAGCTCGCTGGTCGCACTGCTACCTGAAGTACGAGCGGTGACGCTGGGGTCCTCAACGCGTGATTCCCGGTGCGCTTCATGCAATCGCAAGAAAACCGAGTCGTCGAGCGGAAAGTACAACGCGGCGCTGTCGTCCGAAAGCGTCCGCGTGCCGGTGTCCGTGGTGGTGGGCGACCACGACGTTGTTGGGCCAGACTTGGTCGGCGAGAAAAAACCATCCACCGCTGCGAAGGAAGGAATCCACGCGCCAAGGAGCGGGTAGTCGCCAGGTGACATCGCCCCCGGGGCAGTGACCGTGTACTTCGGCCTCAAAAAAATCAACTTCACGAGAAAATTAAAGTCACATCGACGATGAAGCAACTTCGCTCCAAGTCGCATGCCCGCGACGACGCGTAGGATGAGTTTCCTAGGCTCCTCGGCACCCATGAGCAGGCGAAGGCCTGACGACAACAAATCGCGGTGGCCACTATCGCCTGGAAGGGGTGGCGCCTGCGAACCTTCCGCCGTGGATTGTTGACTCATGCTCGCGTCAGGACGCGCTGCTGCTGCCGAAGCGGCGACATCGATTTTTTCGGTAATGTTAGCGACCACATCGAGGTAATCGGCTGGGAACGCGATCCGGCAGGCGTGGGCGGCACACACGTTCAGGTGACACAAGCGGCGAACTTGACGCGTGGCCATCGCACTGAGCGACTCATCGGTGCAGCCCTGTCGTCGTAACCAGTGGACGAGCCACGCAGAATAGAAGGTCGTGGGACGCGGGGTGCTGTCGACACTCGCCGAACCCAAGGTGTCCCCCACCTCGCCGTAAATGGCCTCGCCGTGATGGCGATCCGTGATGCGGCTCAACGCGGTGATGGCGAAGGAAGGAGTCGCAAGTGAGACGAACCCTTCCGCCGCCACTCTCTGGTCGGCCGCCGCCGCGTGGTTCGGTTGCCCTCCGGGGCGCCGTTGAAACTCAATTTCGATCGCGTCGAGCAAGGGTTCCAGCGCATACAGACTGGCGGAAACGTGGGTGGCATGCTTTAGCCACGTGAGTGTCCGGTGCAGCATGTACGACAGCTGGTGGTGCTGGGTTGGCTGCTGCCGTGCGACCACCATTACCTCGCGGCATTGATCGTCAGATGTGCAACGGCTGCGTCGCGCGATGTGTTCAAACATCGTCCGCAGGATGAACAGCATGCTGTCCATGCATTCGCTCAGCGGCGACCCCGTCCTCCCCTGGATGCCTCCCCTGATGGAGCCGGTGCCGCCGCCCCGCTGCCGGTCGCTCAACGCCAGGCAGTGACGGTTGAGTCGCCGCCAGCACAGCAGCAACGCGTCGTCTAGCGACATCCAACCCACAGGTGCAGCCATCCCTACGGTCTCATCACCAAAACGTGACAACGCACCGTGATAACACAACCATAGAAACGCGGTCCAGTAAACGTCGCAGCCCGGAAGATCCGTCAGCCTCTTGAAAGGGTCCGACGTGCCACCAGGAATTGCCGATGATGTCGCCGCTGTTGCCTCCGGTTGTCCGATGTCGCATGCGGCAGCGTCCTTCACACGGTGCGACATGGCTCGCGTGATGTGTGCCAGCAGTGAGGAATCGATTTCCTTCGACATCGCGGAGGGCAAGTTGCGCCCATCGTTTTGCGAAGGGGGACAAGCGCTGTCCGCAGCCGCCTGCAGCACGGATGGCCACCACGGCGGGGGCGACAAGAAAAGGCTGTGCGCCGGATTCCCCTTTCCACCTCGATCGTCCCGGCTGCCTCGTATCATCGTCTCGATGTCCGCAAGCGGATCGTCAGAGCAGATCAACGTCTGTTGCATCCACGACATGTCAGAGAGAAGGCCGTGGCCTTCCGGTGCTTCCATCCCCGCACGAAACGTGTCCAATTCGGATTCGCAATCGCCCAACTCGGCGCCAGCGGAGGCAAAGGGGTCGGAACCGTACAGCACGGAGCCGGGCCACAAGTTCCTGCTCAAGCCGAGCCGCGGTTTGTTACTTCTCGACTCAAGAAGGATACGCGAAAGGTTCAACGACTGGGCGGCCAGACGACGTAGATCGACCGAGGCACTCCCGTGTTGTGCCGCCATCGGCACGTGACGGGCATGGTCATCGAGTAGCAGCGCTTTCTGAACCTGGGCAACGAATGATGACGAGGGAGCCGATGGTGACGGCGGCGCCTGCGGTGGCATCAGGAAACGAACGGCGGCAGCTCCTCTGCGGCGACATTGGAGCGGTGCTCCTATCATCCTCCTCCTTGGACTGTGGGGTAGCGGGAGGGGGGGATGGGTACCTGGGCCGCGCGAACGAAGCCAAACAAAAAAAGGCGGCTCAGAGAACGATTTTAACGATCATCGACGAGCAACGATGGGGCGAATGTCCTGGTGTGGTTTCTCGCCGGGAAGTTGTTGATTGAGTGTCGTTTCTGCGAAAATGAGGGAATGTAGTCTTCCCGCGCAAGCCGATCGTGCTTGTGTTTGTCATTGCTTCAGCAACAGCTTTAAGAGCGCGATCCCAAGGGGCAGGCCGTCCGCCTGTTGCTGGCAATGTGCCGCCATGGCACAGCACAAAATGTTACTCCGCAGCAACGCGACGCCGCGCGCCATGGTGGCAATCTCGCTGGTTTTGGTGGCGGCTAGCGCAAACTGCTTCTCGACCGGGGCATTGGGGTATTCCTCGATAACGACGCGAGCGGGGGCGATCTGTGCCGGATGGAGTAACGTGACTCGATAGAGGTCTGCCACGATAGCGACCAAATGGGCGGCATGGGCGAGCGCGTATGCCTGATCCTCGGTCGTGCTCAAAGGTGCCGGCGGCGCAGCTCCCGCTGCTCCAACGCAACCCGGGTCCTGCGGAAGGACAAGGCCGCAAATCGACGCCGGCGTGAGGGAGAATAGCCCTCCAAGATGCTGCGTCAGACGCGAGCGAGTTGCGTTTAGTTGTACGGTCAGCTTGCGACAGGCATCGGTTTTCTCTGTGCGAAGCGATTCGCGGTGAGGCCGACTGTTCTCATGTCGTTCGACGAGGTCGATGTCGTTGTCGACCCGCTGCTGTTGCTGGCGCAGGACCTCGCGCTGCGTCGTGAACGTACGCTGCTTGTCCTCGAGCGACTTGCGTGAAGCGGCCGATTCCGCTTCCAACTGTCTTTTTTCCGCTCGCAACTGCGCGCAGAGCGCTTGTTTGCGACTGGCTCTTGCCTGTGAAGCGAGCCGTTCGGCTATTTCGTGATGCAACGCTGCTCCCTCCGCGCGCAATATGCTGAGCGCACTCGCCAAGGCCAGGGAGGTCGCCAGCTGATCCTCGAGCGCTTTGAGGGGTAAGTCGGCCGCGCGTTGTACGACGACGTCCGTGCCGCGAACGTTAACGAGTTCCCACTCATCGCCGCCCCCGCCGGCGCCGCGGGCGTCGTGAAGGCCGCTGGCGGACCCGCCGTCGGGGCCGATCGTCGTGCTAGACAATGCGGATCCGGTGACGCCATCGTGTGGCAGTAAGCCCATCGCAACGACGGGCAGCAACCGGCTCGCGTCCGACGGGCGGTGCAGGCGTCTTGGCTCCTCCCCGCCAGCCGATGCGGAGCTCCGGGCCGAGGGAGACGACCCCGCCACGGGCGGCGGGGGGACGAGCATGTCCATGGCGAGGGCTTGGGCGTCGTGGTCGATGCACCCACCCTCCATCGCGGCGGCCGGCGACTGTCGACCGTTGCGAGGCGACCGCGGCGACGTGGACGCAGCGGGGTCGACGGCGGCCGCCGCCGCATGTTGCGCAGCTGGCTGTCCATTCTTTCGCGTCGTCTCTGCGCCGTCGGCGACGGCTGAGATCGACTCCGAGGGAACCGAAAGGAGACACTGAAACGTCTCGTGTGTAGGGCGCGGCGGCAGTGACGGGGAGGGTGAGGCGGGAAGGAGCAGGACGGGTAGGCGGTGTTCGACAACGCCGTCGGTACACTTGAGCAAGCAAGTCACAAAGGGCGCTGGAGGAGCGGTCGACGTCGAACTTGGAAGAAACACACTGAATGGAGCAGGGTGGTAGCCCGACAGCAGCGGCTCCTCCGTGTGCTTGAACCGACGCAAATCGATGAGCCAGTCCTGCCGCGCGCTAGCCACCGACTCGGTCGTCGTCGCCCCCCCTCCGTTCTTACTGGCGGCGTTTGGTAAGCGCACCGTCCGAACCACTTCGAGTTGAATGCGCAGGACGGGCGAGGCATAGAACGACGCGACCTGCGCGGGTAGGGCAGAGAACACTGGATGCACGCCAGTGGCCGGGGGGGAGCGATACAACAGACCGATCGGCGACTCGAACCCGTGATGCGCCAGCGACCCTTCGCCCCGGCCGCCACCGATCGGGTGAGTCGCGCCGCTTCGCACTTTTGCTTCGACGCCGTGTAGTTCAAAGACGGACTGGTAGCAAACCGCCGGCGGGAGCGACACGCCCAGGTGCGCGTCAGTGTCGACACTGTTGGTGCTGCTGCTCGTCAGGGCGCCCAGCGACGCAGGGGCTCCGCCGCCGATGGCCGCCGACTCCTCCCATGCACTCTGAGGTAACACAAAGTCCGCTCCGAGAACGCCAACTGTGGACAATGGACCGTCACCGACGGCCGGCGGTAGGGAGATCGTCGTGGTGCCTCCGTTTTCCGGCTCCGTTCTACCACGAGTGATCGATCGCGGCGGCGCACAGCTAGCGTTGAGGAATAGGGTTGGCACGTGGAACATGGCCACGAACTCCACGTGACGCAACCGTCGCTGCCGAGCTTGAGGCATGCACGAAGGAACCACACGGTAAAAAGGTTTCGCTGTGTAGATCGTGAACGGGATTTTGACAACGCACCGCGCGCGCGCGCATCACGGTTCGCAAACCGCCGCTCCACAACAAACAAGGTTGAACGGATCACAGGAACAAAGGAAGAAAGAGATAGTGAAGGGAAGCTTGGCGCCCTCACGTCGAAACGACACCTCTGTGGCCGAGGGGAGGGGGCAGCCAATTTTTTTGTGTGTGGCGGGGGGGGGGGGGGG
>ERZ1292633.5293-Hain-H41-02um-R1-5293-length-11687-cov-5_pt1 | contig 11687 bp, 14 predicted proteins | sample MGYA00564406_ERZ1292633 | MGnify/ENA primary metagenome ERZ1292633 (study PRJEB36523, sample SAMEA6512639) | groundwater metagenome | collected 2019-01-08 | study: AquaDiva: Metagenomics assemblies of 32 groundwater samples
AACATCTATCCAAATGCTTATTTCTGCTGATGCGGGACTATCTGAATACACTCTTACGTTTGTTACTTTCAATACATTTGGAAGACCATGTCTTAGTTTAACGAAATTATCACCTTCTTGTGCGAAAGCGGTTGAACAACAAAATATAGAAAACCCTAATATCAGTGTTTTAATAATTTTCATCTTAAACCCTCCCTCAAAAATTATGTATGGTTTATTGCTTTTTTGAATCATTTAATCAGTGAAATCTGCGTAATCTGTGGTTTCTGTCTTTAATTTAACTGGTTGTCTATTACTGTAATAATTTCATTAACTACATCTTCACAGGAAACGTATGATGTGTTTATTGTGTAGTCAGATGCATTTTTGTAAGAGTTCTCTCGCTGTTCTAACAAATGTTTGATTTCATCAAGGGGTGTCTTATCTGTTAATGAAGGCCTTTGTTGTGTCGTTTTTTCATCTTTTGTTATGCGATTGTGGATGATTTCCGGAGTCGCTACTAAAAGGATAAGGAATCCATTACTTTTTAAATTTTTTACATTATCTTTTCTAAGGATAGCTCCTCCGCCTGCTGATACTATCTTGTTGTCCATCTTGCTTAATCTTGCAATGGCGTCTGCCTCAATCTTACGGAAACCTTCCTCTCCTTCTTCTTCGAAGATACGCTTAATCGTTTTTCCCGTAGAACTTTCAATATATTTATCTGAATCAATAAAATCCCTTTCTAAACGATTCGCCAAAAGTTCGCCAACGGTACTTTTCCCAGTACCTCTGAAACCGATTAAGATTATGTTCATATAAATTAGTTCCTTTCAGCCAGTCCCCGCCAGAATGCGCGTCTGGCTGGCGAACGACTATGTCGTTCTTGCGGGTAATCCTGAATCAGTGGTAAGGCGACTCAAACCTGAAGGTTTGAGTTACATTTCGTTTAGTAGGGGTTTAAAATCTTAAACACCTACTAACTTGTTAACGGATGTAACTCATGGCTTCCTGCCCGAATAGGTACCCGTCCGAACGGCATTGCCGGGCGGGCAGGCGGGTAGCCTTGATAACGTTTCCCTTACTACATTACTCATTAATTCTATCGGTGGATCGATATTTGTCCAGAGACGGAATTGCTCTGCAGCCTGTTGAATGAACATTGTGAGCCCATTAACCGTACGGCATCCTCTTTTCTTTGCATCCTGGAGAAGCCGGGTTTCGATTGGATTGTAAACAGCGTCAAAAACTATCATACCTGCCTTGAGTACGTTTTGTGGGACGGGTGTTCGGTCGACATCTGGAAACATACCGATAGACGTAGTATTTATGAGGATATCAGAATCGAGTTTGTGGATTTCCTCAAATCCCTCAAATCTACATTTAACGTCATTAGACAGTTTTTCTGCACGTTCAAGGGTACGATTATAGATGATTATGTCGCAACCTTTTTCTTTTAAGCCGAAGGCAATTGCCCGTGCTGTGCCGCCTGCTCCTATTATGGATATTTTCTTATTATTCAGCGTATCATCGGTTTCTTTCAGACTGTGTTCCAGTCCTATTACTGCGGCCATGCAGTCAGTGTTGTAGCCTGTTAATCTCCCGTTTTGTTTTACAATTGTATTTATTGCACCAATTTTTCCGGCTGTATGATCAATATCGTCCAGAAACGGTAAAACACTTTCTTTATGTGGAATGGTAACGCTGAAACCCTGAAAATCCATTTTCCTGTACTCTTTAATAAAGGCGCCAATGTTTGAGATCTTCAGCGGGACATATACGTTATTAAGCCCTTTATCCTTAAAGGAGGCGTTGTGGATGACCGGACTCATACTGTGAGAAACCGGATTTCCAATAATACCGTAAAGCTTTGTTCTTTCGTTTATGCTTTTAAAGTGATATATTTTGGAGAGTTCATCAACGGTTAATTGTCCGGGCGCTGATTCTTTGCCCCTTTCGAGAGAAGCAAATGTCAGTAACCCGCCAAACTTTCTTGTAAGTATCCTGCTTATGTACCCCAATTCTCCCATGCAGAAAGATATGGTTGGCATGTTCGCAGTATTTAAGAGTTCAAATATTCTGATATTATCAGTAATGTCATTTGCATATGTTACAATCTTGACTATGTCAGGTTTGCGCTGGCAAATATCATTATATATTTTGTTTAAATTATGCGGTGTTTCCTTGAAATTATGATAAGAAATGATTATCTTGCTGCTGTTCTGTTTGGTAATATGATTTGATGAATCATATTCAACATCAACGTAATCTGCTCCCAGTTCGATGGCCTTTTGTAACAGACGTAATCTGTCCTGTTCGCTGCCACTAAATTTGCCCCCTTCTCTTTCGGGCCTGTTTGTAATTATTACTGGTTTAGTTTTACTCTTTAATGACCTTTCAATGCATGTTTCTGCATCTTGTAGTTCTGTGATGTAATCAATACGTAGTTCAATTATGTCGGCATATTTGGAAGCCAATGACATTTCCGAGATAGTATTTTCTGTGCTTCTGGCCGTAATAGGAATGCAAATCATGTTTACAATAATATGTTTGTGTTAAGAATAATCGATTATTATATTGTATACTTTGAAATAGTCAATCTTATGAATGATAAAAATTTAAGCATGGGAGTTGTAATGGATGTAAGTGAAGCAATAAAGAATCGCAGGAGTATAAGGAAATTTAAACCGGACCCAATTCCAGAAGAAAAAATCAGGCTTTTACTTGAAGGCGCCAGGTTGTCGCCTTCAGGGACAAACACACAGCCCTGGAGATTTATAGTGGTTAAAGATGACGATACGAAAAAGAAGTTACAAACGGCGGCACATAATCAGAGACATATAAAATGTGCTCCCGTAATAATTGTTTGCTGTGCAGACTTAAAGGCGTTTAAAGAATTCCCTGAAAGAGTGGATGAACTTATAGAATCAGGCGCGCTTCCTGAGAGGACAAGGGAAGTATTTATTCCATACCTTAAGAAAGGTATGAATACTGTTACAAAGGATGCCCTTATGATTGCTGCTGCGGCAAATGTTGCCATAGCCATAGAACATATTGTTTTGCAGGCAGTTGAGATTGGCCTTGGTACATGTTGGGTAAGATGGTACGAAGATAATAAAGTAAAAGAAATTCTTGACATTCCAGGCCATGTTGAAGTAATGGCGCTCTTGCCAGTTGGGATACCTGATGAGAACCCTGTCCAAAGGCCGAGATTAGAGTTGGGACAAATAGTTTTTAGTGGTAAGTATGGTGAAAAGTATTTTTAATACCCAGTTTGCATAGGGTTTTTAGTTTTTGCTGAATAAAATGTAGTGGAAGCCTTCAGGCTTCCACTTTCCATGAAGTAAATACCAGTGTTCACATAAAGTTCTTACGAGTTGGATATGAAAACTATAGCTTTAGAAAATGACAGAAAAACAGACTTTCTCAATGACAGGTATATTTGGATACTTCTGATAATTTCTCTTTCAGTAAGGATATACTTGAGCTTTTTTACATATGTAATCGAGAATGATAGTGTTGCCTTTATGCAAAATGCAAAGTTTTTTGTTGACGGTGACTTTCAAAGTGGTTTAAGGCATGATTATCATCCCTTATACTCTTTCATTATGGCTGTACTGTATAAGGTTATTCCAAACATGGAATTGTCTGGTACCATTATATCTGTTTTCTTTGGCACGTTAACGGTAATTGTATTTTATCTGATTGGTAAAGGAATTTTTGATCAGAAGATATCCTTTGTTTCTTCTATCATTTTAGCCTTCCATCCCTATGCTGTCAGATTTTCAGCAGACATAATTTCAGAATCTACTTATTTCTTTCTTTTCATATCTGCCCTTGGTTTAGGATTTTTTGCGATAACAAAAAAGAAGTTTTCTTTATTTGCCCTAACAGGGATATGTGCCGCATTTGCTTATCTTACACGTCCTGAGGGAATAGGAATTCTTTTCATAGTTGCCGGTTGGTATCTCTTGAATGATCTTGCTAAAATTAAGGTAGTCTGGAAAGAAAAGGTTATTTCAATTTTGGTTTTAATTGTTTCGTTTCTTGTCTTTTCATTACCTTATCTTGTGTTTATTAAGAAAGAGACAGGTTACTGGCATCTTACAATGAAGAAGAGTTTGTCTCAAATGATCGGAGTAAAAGAGACCTTAAGTGGGCAAGAAAATGTTGAGCCGGTTGAAGATAATGTTGATTGGGAAAAAAGTTCAGATGCAAATATTAGTAAACAAACATCTGCCAGCAGAACAGATTTGAGTACACATCTAAAGAGTATTTTGTACATTATGAAAAAATATTTAGACACACTACATCCCCTTTTGTTTATTTTTCTCATAATAGGTGTGGTAAATTGGACAAGGATAAAGAAAGAACGGTTTTTCGGTTTATACATAGCATCGATTATTGTAGTTTACCTGTTTATACTATACAGGTTGAACATAATGCATATACCAAGTTATGGTGATATATATCAGTATCCCAGTAGAAGGCATTTGATGCCATTGGTCATTCCGGCTCTTTTTTGTGCAGGAATAGGAGTGCATACTGCTGGAACATGGATGCATGAAAAGTTTCAGCATAATAGCTTGACAGTTGGTTTCAAGGAGTTGTTAAGGAGTACGTGGATAATGCAGCTAATTGTATTGATGATTGTTGTCAGCGCCTTACTGCCAAAGACATTAAAGCCTCAGCGTTTTGACAAGTTAGGGATTAAGAAGGTGGGTCAGTGGATAAAAGAAAATTCAAATAAACCATACCCTGCTATTTTGAGTGTTTCTGCAAGAAATGCTTATTATGCTAAGGGGCGGCATATTCAAATGGGAAGTATAAATGACGCACTTGTCATGGCGAGAGAAAGAAAAGTAGATTATATATTCATCTCGCATAGAGAATATAAAGCTATAGAAGAAGAATTGCAGCAATCTATAAATGACAAAGAAATAACGTTAGCGCATAAATGTCCAGAAAAAAAAGCTTTAGATAGACGAAGTATACTTTTGTACAAAGTTCTGCAACAGTAGTTGCTTTGCCTTTAGGAACAGCATATAGTACAGAAAAAGTTGTTGACAATAGAAAAAAATTTTTTAAGATTAGTGTTCACAAGATGAACGATGATGTAAGTTTTGATTTTGATTGATTTTACCGTGTTTTAGAGATTTTTTTATAATGTGTGTTCATTGTGTGAACGATTGAGTATGAAAGGCGTGATTTGTAAGAATTAAGAATGAAGAAGCTGATACATTTTGGTTCTGTTTTGCTTGGTAAAATACACAAATTAGCGCCCTGTCTGCGGGCGTACACGCACAGGCAGGGGAGAGGAGTTGGTTTAAAATGAATGGAGATTCTGGCTCTATAGATGTTAGGGAATTAGAGATATTAGAGAAAATAGAAAATAACGGACATCTAACGCAGAGAGATTTGTCAAAAGAAGTTGGGATAGCGTTGGGATTAATAAATCATCTGTTGAAAAAGATGGTTCAGAAAGGCTGGGTTAAGATAAAGAATGTTGATGCCAGGAGAATAAAATATCTAATTACTCCAGAAGGCGCCAGGGAGAAGTCCAGCTTATTGTACAAAAGAGTAGAAAACACGATCCATTTTTATTTGGAAGCGAAAAGGGTAATCAAAGAAAAGGTGATGCATTTAAGAAACGAAGGTGTTGAAAGTGTTTCAATATACGGGATAAACCATATAGCAGAGGTTTTATTCATAGTCCTCAAAGAACTGGGCTTAGAACTGACTTACGTGGTTGACGATAACAAAGAAGGGGAAGTGTGGTTTGGTTATACGATAGTTAATATGGATGAGTTCTTAAAGTCTGGCGCTAACATAATAATACTTGCCTCTTTTGGTGAAAAAGAAATAGATAGTTTTTGTAAAGAACAAGAAGGTGTGAAGGTTGTTGTGCTCAGGGATTAAAGAATAGTCAAAGAATATAGTTGTTTAAATTGATTTAAGTGCTTGTGTATAATACTGTTATACAAGATTTTGTGTGTAACTGAGAGGGAATCGGTCTGTATATAGATGCTTAATAAAATTCTTTGACCAATTAAGCTGAGCTGAGCTAATGTCAAATGAAAATTTCTCCTGAACATATGAAAGTTCTAAAAGAAGATCTAAATTCAAAAGATGATCGGGCATTCAAGGAGATTGTTGCTTTTCTTATTGTTTTTGGAGAGCCTCTCTACAAAAGCTTAGAAATGGAATATAAAAGTCACGATCCAGATATCTTATTACCATGCTGGAAAGTAGCCTGTGAGATAGGTGGAGCCTTCAGCGAAAAACTTAAGGCCTTTGGGTGTGGAGGGTTTCAACCAAACTGTCTTACATGGAATCATTTGATTTTTAAATATAAAGAAGGGAGAGTAAGAAGTTATATGAATCTTGTAGATTCTTTGCTGGTTGCATATGGAATTTAAGGATAAAGGAGATGTTAATCTTTTCTTTAAAAAACTCTCTGAATTAGTTACGGAAGAGATAGATGTTTATTTGCTTGGAGGTTGTGCTTTGATTATATTAGGCGCATCGAGAACGACTCAGGATATAGACTTTGAAATTAGGGGTGCAAGTGATGAAACAATCGAAAGGATTCAACAATTCTGTAATGATAAAAATATTCCCGTAAATTTCTCAGAGAATGCTGGCATGTGGGGGATGATAAGTATTAACAATAACCGAGATACGGCTCTTCCTTACAGTGATTTTGGGAAAATTAACGTTAGAATTTTAGACCCGCTTGATATGAGTATAGGGAAAATTGAAAGATTTACTGATATTGATGTTCAGGATGTCATATTTCTTATTAAAAAGTTTTCTATTAATGCTGAGAAATTACTTACCGCATGGGCAAGGGCATTGAACAAGAGCCTCAAGTCAGAAAAGAATTTTTTATTTCGTAAGCAGGTAGAATCGTTTATAAAAACGTACTCTAAAAAATTATGGGGAGTTGAAGAGAGCGAACTCCTGTTTCTTTGGGGTTCACTCCTTCAAAAAGAAATTACAGTAAAACACAGGTTTCCACATCAATAGTATTTAATTATTTTTGTAATCATGTGCTTTGTTAAGTTTGAATACGATTTAACTGACAAAAGATGATCGAGGAGGGAAAGTCAAATATTTTGATAGTCAGTTCCAGGAGTGAAGGTGGTGGGGCGGAGCAATTCTTTAACATTATGACTAAACTCAGAGATTTATTTAAATTCTACTGTGCATTACCTGATAGTCCTCCTTATTATGATAAGATTGTTAATGAAAAGATCCCAACATTCAAACTCCCTTATCGAAGGTTTAAAATTCGAGCATTTCTGAAACTATCAAAGTGGGTGAAAGCAAACGGCATAACGATAGTTCACTCTCATGGCAGGGGGGCGGGTATCTATTCGAGGTTATTAAAGCTGCTTAATACAAAATTGAAAGTCGTGCACACTTTTCATGGTATACACTTTAGAAACATTAATCTTCCGCTAATTGCTGAGATGCTATTAAGAAATTTAACTGATAAATTTATATTTGTCTCAAAATCTGAACAACAAATAGCTGTGAAACACAGGATTGCAAGTGTTTCAAAAAGCGTCTTAATTGAAAATGGGATTCATATAGACAACAAAGTATATAATGAAGGAGACAGGTCTTCCGTTTTACAATCCTTCAATAAAACAATTCCAGACAAGAGTTTTGTTATAGGAATGCTGTCCCGGTTTGACAGTATAAAAAATATACCTTATGCAATAAAAAATCTTTCAAACTATCTGAAAAGCCGTGATGATGTCTTTCTCATAATAGGCGGATACGGAGAGGAGCTTGGAAGGATTGAACGTACTATTAGTGAATACAATTTGCAGAATAAGGTAATACTATTGGGGTTTATCAAAGATGTTAAACGTTTTTTTCTACTTATCAATGTCTATCTGAATACATCACTTGGGGAGGCTTTTGGTTTTTCAACTGTTGAAGCAATGAAATATGGCAAACCTGTTGTCGCCAGCAATGTTTATGGAAATATTGATGTTATCGACAATAATGAAACTGGCTTACTCTTTCCACTTAATAAGCCTGACCTGCTGGTTGAAAAAATAGAATATTTAAAAAGTAATAAGGGAGCATATAACCGCCTCGTTGCGAATGCACGCGAAAGCGTCAAGAACCGTTTTGATTTAAATCGAATGTTGAATGAAACCAGAGAATTATATCTTTCATTAGGGTAGGCATTGACTTATATAACAAAGGATTTTTTATTTGGCTGGGGTAATTTCCCTAACTGTTATGGCACAGACAAAGAAGTTAATCTCTGTTGAGGAAATCAAGGATAGGCTGGAGCCTGTTTTTCAAGATAAAGGATTACAGCTTGTTTTACTATTCGGTTCTGTGGTTTCAGGAGGGTCTCACAGACATAGTGATATTGACATTGCATTTCTATTTGATACTACTGTGGATATTTTGTCACTAACTAATAGGGTTATCAGGCTTTTACACGTTGATAATATTGATGTAATTGACCTGAGACGTGCAAGTCCACTTCTTAAGTTTTCTATAGTAAATAAAAGTAAATGCCTATATGAGAGAGAAGATGGTATCTTCAACACCTTTTATTCACTTGCATTCAGGATGTACATTGATACAAAAAAGTTGCGTGATGCACGGGCATTAGCAATTAAACATTTTCTGAGAGAAAGAGGTTTGGGATGACTCCCGTAGAAAAAGAAATCATTAGAAGGAAACTTGCCGTTATAGTAGAGAATCTTAAAACCCTTGAACCGATAATAAACATGGACAAAGAGGAATACATTGGAGATGTATATAAGAGAAAAGCCACCGAGAGACTCTTACAGGAATTGATTGAGGCGGCCATTGATATAAACACACACTTCATCGTCCAGACAGTTAACACAGTTCCAGATGATTATTATGAGAGTTTTATAAAAGCAGGTGAACTTAAAATAATTCCAGTAGACCTTGCAGAGAAACTGGCTCCATCTGCGGGCCTTAAAAACCGGTTGGTACATGAGTATGATTTAATTGAACATTTGATGGTTCTTGAGGCAGTTATAATGGCTGAAGAATTATATTCAGAGTATGTAAAAGAGATAGAGGATTATCTTTCGGGTAAAAGCTAAAATGAAACATTCATGCTTTAAGTCTTTAGGAGTCAAGGCTTCCTGCCCGACTTCCCGTCCGAACGGATTGGCCGGGCGGGCGTAATTCAGGCGGGATGTGACTAACTCGAAAGGTTAAAATGATCTCTAATAGTATTAAAGAAAAACTTTTACCGTTATTTAGTAGATACAAGAGAAATGTATTGTTTGCCTATCTTTTTGGCTCAGTAGCTCAAGATAATGTGTCTCCATTGAGTGATGTAGATTTATTGAACAGTCTCAAATAAATGATCATTTATAGTTTATATTTTTACAGAGTCTTGATCTTTTCTTTAAAAGACTTGCTGAATTAATTGAAGAAAATATAGATATTTATCTTCTTGGAGGCTGTGTTTTTGGGATTCATCCTTTCAAATCAAATTGAAGTAAAACCTCGAATATTGTTATGTGTAATAAGAAATTAAAAGAAAAGATAATCGAATATTTTCAGGACAAAAAGGAAGTAATTGCAGTTTATATATTTGGTTCTTACGCCCAAAATGCTGAACGTCATTTGAGTGATATAGATATCGGTATACTTATGGATAGGATTAGTCAGGATATTATCAGAAAGAATATAAGTGTTTACATGATAGAGCTGTCTCGAATCTTAAAAAAAGATGTTCATCCTGTAATGCTGAATTCGGCAAGTGAAGTACTGTTGAAACAGATATTTAAAAAAGGCAAATGTGTCCTTGTCAACAATGCGAAAGAATTGTCCAGGAAAAAGATGGTTATGTTCACAGACATGGCAGATTTTGCTTACTATCAAGGCAAGCTGCAATTGGGACTAATCAGAAAGGTCATGAGGGGCTGAGATAATGGTTGATCGTGATCTCATACTGGCAAAAGCAAGCTCCGTGAAGAGACACATGAGCAGAATTGAAGAAAAACTCGGTACAGATCTTCAGACATTTCTGAAAGACATTGATCGTCAGGAGAGTATATTATTTAATCTACAAATGGCTATACAAAACTGTATTGACATTGCGGCACATATTATAAGTGAAGAGGGCTATGGTGTACCAGGCAGTACTGGTGAGATGTTTTCCTTGTTAGGAGAAAAAAGAATTCTGGATGGAGATATTACTGAGAAAATGGTTAAGGCAGTAGGTTTCAGAAACCTTATTGTGCACGAATATGGCGGAATTGAATTAAAACAAGTATTTGTTGCAGCGCAAAAAGACATTAAAGATCTAAACGAATACCTTGCATCGATATTCCGGAAATTTGGTTTTGTAGATTGAAACTTTTTCTCATTGTAAGGAACAAGAAAAGGCAATTGCAAGTGTGATGCTTGCGAAACCCGTAATTAAGGGAACAAGAATAACGGTAGAACTTTTACTTGGAAAGCTTTCGGAGGAGCTAAGATGCTAAATGGAAAGACAATTTTGATAACCGGTGGCACAGTAAGTAGGATGGGTCAAACGAAGTGGACCCATCAAACTCCTGTATAGTTGGTCCCCATTAAGCAAAGCGCTGATAGGCCGGGTGATTTTAGAGGAATTGGACCTGATTTTAGATTGCCAAAGGCCAACATTATCACCAAGACCAGAGTCGCCAATGTATCCTTCCTTAAAAATGAAATAAAGTTGCTTAGTTTGTTGTTTGGAGAATTGAAACATGGACTGTAAAGAAAGAATAACGGCAAGTGCAAATGTGATGCTTGGGAACCCAGTAATTAAGGGAACAAGAATAACGGTAGAACTTTTACTTGGAAAGCTTTCGGAGGGAGTAACGACACAAGAGTTATTAGAGGCATATCCACATTTGACAAAGAAAGATACCTTGGCGGCATTATCTTATTCTGCTGACGTAATATAAAGGGAGGAACTAAGATGTTAAATGGCAAGACAATTTTGATCACAGGTGGCACAGGTTCTTTTGGAAAAAAATGTACAGAAATAATTTTAAAAAAGTACAACCCCGAGAAACTTATTATTTTTAGCCGTGATGAGTTGAAACAATTTGAAATGTCTCAGGTTTTTTCTGAGAATGAGTATCCATGCATCAGATATTTCATAGGAGACGTCAGAGATAAGGATAGGTTATATAGGGTTTTTGATGGGGTTGATTATGTATTTCATGCCGCTGCCCTCAAACAAATTCCGGCGGCTGAACGCAATCCTTTCGAGGTTATAAATACAAATATCATAGGAGCACAAAATGTTATTAATGCTGCAATAGATAGGGGAGTAAAAAAGATTATAGCTTTAAGTACAGATAAAGCGGCTAATCCTATCAATCTTTACGGCGCTACTAAATTGTGTTCTGATAAATTATTTGTATCTGGAAATACATATTCAGGTTGGCATGGATCAAGATTTTCAGTTGTACGTTATGGTAATGTTATTGGGAGCAGAGGTAGTGTGATTCCTTTCTTCAAAAAAATGAAAGAGACAGGGAGAATTCCTATTACAGATTCCAGAATGACTCGTTTCTGGATCACTCTTGAGCAGGGAGTGGAATTTGTAATAAAGTGTATTGATATTTGTATTGGTGGTGAACTGCTCGTGCCCAAAATTCCCAGTATGAATATCATGGATCTTGCAAATGCTATAGCGCCTGATTGCGAAT
>ERZ1292633.1643-Hain-H41-02um-R1-1643-length-23907-cov-5_pt1 | contig 11686 bp, 16 predicted proteins | sample MGYA00564406_ERZ1292633 | MGnify/ENA primary metagenome ERZ1292633 (study PRJEB36523, sample SAMEA6512639) | groundwater metagenome | collected 2019-01-08 | study: AquaDiva: Metagenomics assemblies of 32 groundwater samples
GCATTAAATCTTGTAGTTTTGTCGAAACAAGAGCAAAAATGTCGCACTATTGGCTCAGAAATGCTTCCGTCTTGACAAATCAGTCGCTGCATAATCAATTGACGCGACTTTGAAGGGGAAATAGCAAAATGAAGCTGGAAATCGTGTTGGCAATGGTGATTTTTGGCACATTCACTGTGCTTGAAATAATTTTCACAAAATTTTTCCGTAAACAGGGCCAAAGGTCAAAAGATGCCATTGTTGAAATTATCTCGTTGGTAATTTTGTTTGGGTTGACGCAGCCTTTGGTGCTTCTCACAAGTAATTATTTGATGGGTTTGGCTGCACCAAATTTGGAAAATGCATGGGCGGGTATGGCATTCGTGCCGGCTTTCGGATTGTTTTTGTTGTTTGATGATTTCACGCAATATTTGTGGCATCGCCTCTCGCACAGCGTGCCTTGGCTCTATCATTTGCACCGCCCGCACCATGATGCGCCCTATATGAGTGTGCGATTAGTTTACCGTAACAATTTGTTTTATTACGCCTTTATGCCGAGCATTTGGCTAAGTGGAATATTGGTGTATTTGGGGCTTGGCTGGGTGTATTCGGTTTATATTGTTGCCAAACTATTGGTAATAAGTGGAGCCCATTCCGATGTTCGTTGGGACGAACCTTTGTATAAAATCAAATGGCTTTCACCTTTTATGTGGGTAGTTGAGCGATTGATTTCCACGCCTTCGACCCATTCAGCGCACCATGGAAAACACAAAGCCGATGGCATTACAAATTACAAAGGCAATTATGGTAATTTCCTGTTTTTGTGGGACGTGATATTGGGGACAGCGAAAATAACGCGAAAATATCCACCTGAAATTGGCGTTGAGAATTTGGAGGAAGTTTCAAGCGGCGAACAATTATTGTGGCCATTGGTTAGAGACAAACAGACTTCTGCGGCTGAATAAATATTTTCATACTAGCCTTGCAATTCGCGTTGTTAATAATAACATATAGCTTGCCCTTAATTGCGGCTTCTAACTGGGAGTGTTAAATGAAAATTTCGACTAAATTTGCGGCGATTGGCGCGCTTGCAGTGGCCAGCACCACTTTGGCTGGTTGCGGTTACAATACTATTCCAACCAAGGAAGAGGCGGCAAAAGCGCAGTGGGCCGAGGTGCAAAACCAATATCAACGCCGCGCAGATTTGGTTCCCAATTTAGTGGCGACAGTTCAAGGCGCTGCAAAGCAAGAGCGCGATGTTTTGACTGCGGTAACTGAGGCGCGCGCTTCGGCGACCCAGCCAAAATTTGATGCGTCAACTATAACTGACCCCGCAAAATTCCAAGAATTTCAAGCGGCGCAAGATAGATTGTCGGGCGCACTTGGTCGTTTGATGATGATTACCGAAAACTACCCTGAGCTTCGTTCGCTGCAAGGTTTCCAAGCGCTGCAAGGGCAATTGGAAGGAACAGAAAATCGGATTTCGATTGCACGGCGCGATTATAATGCGTCGGTGCAGGACTATAATACCACGCTTAGAACTTTCCCAAGCATTATTTGGGCGAAGACCATTCAATCAAGCTCACAACCAATGCAATTATTCCAAGCAACAGCTGGTGCCGAACGCGCGCCTGAGGTGAAATTCTAATTAAATGAATTTGGAAAATTTGAGGTCGGCAAAGATTTTTCTTGTCGGCCTCTTTGCAACAATTGCATTCCTCTTAGCTGGCTTTGCTTATGCAGCGCCAAATTTTCCGGCGTTGTCGGGCCGCGTGGTGGACCAAGCAAACATAATTCCCGATGATGTTGAAGCCACATTGGTCGCCAAACTCACACAAATGGAAACTGAAAGCTCGGATCAAGTCGTAGTGGTAACGCTAAATTCCTTGGACGGTTATGAAATCGAGGAATACGGCTATCAACTTGGCCGAAATTGGGGACTTGGGCAAAAAGAGCAAGACAATGGCATTTTGCTGATTGTCGCCCCCAATGAGCGCAAAGTGCGGATTGAAGTTGGCTATGGCCTTGAAGGCGTAATGCCGGATATTTTGGCCAATCAAGTCATTCAAGGCGCGATAATTCCAAAATTCCGCTCTGGCGATATGGTTGCCGGTATTGTAGCGGGCGTTGATGGCATTGACGCTGTTTTGAAGGCAACACCCGAAGAACGCGCAGACCGCGCCGCCCAAGCCAAAACTGCCGAGCCCACCGGGCAAGATGGCGAAGTGCCGATATTCTTGATAATTTTGATAATTTTTTATGTCATCATCATCATCAATAATGTCAAACGCAGCCGCTTTAGTCGGCGCAGGCATGATGGTGGGATATTGCCAATTATTTTGCACGATTGGGACAATGACAACGACGGCGGCGGTTTTGGCGGCTTTGGCGGCGGCGGTTTTGGCTGCGGCGGTGGATTTAGCGGTGGCGGCGGCAGCTTCGGCGGCGGCGGCTCGTCAGGAAGCTGGTAGGGGGCATTATGATTACATCTATGAGCCAAGCTGAACGCGAAGAAATTGCGAACGCCATCAAGGCGCAAGAAGCCAAAACTTCGGGTGAAATCTATTGCGTTGTTGCCCGCAGATCTGATGATTATTCTGACATTATCATGATTTATGCGGTTTTCTTGGCGCTTTTGTTGCCATTGGGAATTGGTTTTTACAATTTCATTGAGCTAGACTTTGCGAGAAGTTTTAATCGAATTTATTTACCTTGGAACGACACACCTAAACAAGCCGATTTTGTCATAAACATTTGGCAAATCTTAACATTGCAGACTTTGGTGTTCATTTGCGCGGCAATTATTGCCAAATACCCGAAAATATCAAATATGTTTGTGCCAAAATTCGTTAAACGTCAAAACGTCCATAAGGCGAGTTTGGAGCAATTCACCGCCCATGGCATCCATCAAACTGACGCACGAACTGGGGTCTTGATTTATTTAAGCCAGGCCGAAAAAATGGTTGAAGTGGTCGCAGACAAAGGCATTTATTCCAAAGTAGATAAAGCCGTTTGGGAAGATGCGGTCGTTAAAATTCTTGCCAAGAGCAAAGATGGCGATTTAGTGCATGGATTGATTGATGGCATCGAAACCGTCGGCGCAGTTTTGGCCGAACACTTCGCGCCATCGGAAAATGACGTTAACGAAATTTCCGACAGCGTGGTGTTTATTTAGGGCAAATACGGATTTTCGAAAATTTCCTCAATTGGCTTTTTGAACAATGCCGCAATTTTATATGCCAAATCCAAAGATGGAATGTGTTTGCCGGTTTCGAGCGCAATTATTGCCTGGCGTGACACCGATAATTTATCGCCTAATTCTTGTTGAGTAAGGCCGATTTCAGTGCGCAATTCTTTCAAGACCTGTTTCATGCTCGCACCTTTTTGATGCCTTGCATCAGTCCAAAACACGCCCAAAAAATCGGATAAATCATGTAGAAATCAATATTGCTGATTGCCGTGTAATTTTCCATAAAACCCCAAAATGTGGCGATGAAGAAAGTGACACCAGTCGCTTTTACGAATACTTCAACAACTTGCGCCCGAATAAATTCATCGGCATTTTTGATGTAATTTAGAAACACCAATATTGTTCCGCCAATCGGTAAACTCGTCAAAAGTGCCAAAAATATTTTGACGAAATTATTTGGATTAAATTTATTGATGGCATAAATTGAGGCAAAAAGAATTGCGGCGTAAAGCAGTGCATATAATATTATGCCTTTAGTATAATCATTTTGAACTTGTTTTGCAGTTTTCATCTTTTTCTCCTTGATGTTATGTGAACCTTACATAAAGGAAAATGTAAGGTCAACATTACTAACTGCAAAAAGTCAGGTTTGCCTTACATCAACGCTTAATTGTGCAATCCAAGTCGCTCACGGATTTGCTCAGGAATGACACCAGTTTCACGCAAATGCCGCAGAGTTTGCGCTTTATCGCGTTTGGCAAAACGCTTACCATTTTCATCGAGGATAAGTTGGTGGTGGTGATATGTGGGGGTCGAATAGCCTAATAATGCTTGTAAAATCACTTGAATATGGGTCGCAATTTTCAAATCCTCACCACGAATAATATGGCTAATGCCCTGCAATGCATCGTCATGAACAGCGCATAAGTGGTAGCTAGCTTGATTGTCTTTTCGCGCCAAAATAACATCACCATTCGCAAAAGGGTCAACTTTAACCCTGCCAAGACCAATTTCTTCAAATTCCAATTTCCGTCCCACAAGCATATCAGCAGCACGTTCGGCGCTAAGTCGCCAGGCAAAAGCCTCACCATTGGCAAGCCGTGCTGCTTCTTCATCGGGCGAAACGTGAATTGGCGTAAGGACGCCATCAATTCCATCTCTAAACCCATGCGGAGCGGAGAGGGCGGCATCTTCCATTTCTTTGCGGGTTTTGAAGCATGGATATAAAACGCCTTTTGCCAGCAATTTTTCAATAATCGCCGTATATTCCTCAAAATGTTCAGATTGATGGCGAACTGGCAATTCCCATTCAATTCCAAGCCAAGCCAAATCCTCAAAAATAGCCTGCGTAAATTCGGGCCGACAACGCCCCAAATCAGTATCTTCAATCCGCAAAATAAACTTACCACCCGCCTTCACCGCCGCATCAAAAGCACTCAAAGCTGAAAAAGCGTGACCCAAGTGAAGCAGCCCAGTTGGTGAAGGCGCAAACCTAGTAGAATAATCGTGATTTTGGCGCATTGCTGTGTCGGTTACCATTTTCAAATTCAAAGATATTTCGCCTATTCATTAGGGCAGATTACACAGAAAAAACACTGCTTTGTCATGTCATCGTCAAAGGAATCAGTTAATCCTTGCACTAATTCTAGGAGGCAGTTTTCCAAGGAAACCGAACGAGCATATTTATTGAGGCTTTTGCTGCCATTCGCGGCCATGGTTTTGTTGTGCGAGGCTGCCGAATATGACCCAGCTCGCTATCGCCAGTTTCCAACCCGAATTTGTGGATATTGCCAAGCCAACGCGCCATAAACCAGCGCTGGTATTAAACGCAGACTATCGCCCACTTTCATATTTGCCATTATCGCTTTGGTCATGGCAAGACGTTGTAAAAGCTGTCTATCAAGACAAAGTCGAAGTTGTTGCCCATTATGATGACGTGGTTCACAGCCCCAATTTTGAAATGCAATTACCAAGTGTGGTTTCACTCAAACAATTTGTGCACCACGAACGCAACCTCGCTTTTACCCGCTTCAACGTATTTTTGCGCGATGGGTTTTCGTGCGTTTATTGCGGCGCCAAACATGATTTGACATTTGACCATGTCATTCCGCGCTCATTCGGTGGCCGCACTACCTGGGAAAATATTGTAACTGCCTGTTCGCCGTGCAATATGAAAAAGGGCGGGCGCACCCCACAAATGGCACGAATGCCTCTCCATAGCGTGCCAAAAAGGCCAAATATTTATCAATTGCAAGAAATTGGCCGCCGCTTCCCGCCTCGGCATTTGCATTCAACCTGGCTCGATTGGCTTTATTGGGATGTCGAATTATTGCCTTAAGTCATTTGTTCCCTTGCACATTGATTTGCGCATAATTACTTATCCAGAAACAAACAAAAATAAGGGAAAATAATGTCTGACCAAATGCCAAATAAACTCGATATGTATAATGCCTCAGTGATTCCGCTTATTCGCGGGCTGGAAAATCTTGGCAAAGTTCTTGTCAAAACCAAGGCTTTCGCCGCCGAAAAAAATATCAGCGATGAAACCATTTTGAACGCTCGTCTTACGCTCGATATGCTTCCGTTCAAGCGGCAAATTGGTGTTGTCTGCGATACTGCAAAAGGCGCAGCCGGCCGTTTGGCTGGCGTCGATTATCCAAGCATGGAAGACAATGAAACCACATTGGACGAATTGATTGAAAGAGTAGGCAAGGTCGCCGATTATTTGAAATCTGTTTCACCTGCTGGTTTTGAAAATTCAGAAACCAAATCGATTGTTTTGAAATTCGGGCCAAATGAATTCCCATTTGTAGGTTATTCATATTTGACGGGTTTTGTATTACCTAATTTTTACTTTCATTTTTCAATTGCCTATGCAATTTTACGCACAAATGGAATGGTGCTTGGCAAGGGTGACTATTTAGGCGGATGATGAAATTGTTATATTTATTGGCAGGGGCCGCGCGCTTTGTGTTGGGGCTTGGCATTGTTGTCGTTGGCGCTATTTTCTTTTTGTCCAAATCCAAGAATAATGGCAAAACTGTCAATCAAAATGGGAATATGATGTCTGATCCACGCTTAACTGACGCTCGCACTAGGTTTAATGATGAAATCAAAGCTATGCGCAATCAAGACCGTGAACAGAAACGGCGTTTTAACCGCATTGATGGCGCATGGCGGCTTGCAAGCGTGGGTTCGGGCCTGCTTGCAGGCGGGTTGGCGATGGAAGTTACGCAAAGCCCTATTGGGCCAATTGGCCTCGGCATTTTGATTGCGGCAATTGTCGGTTGGATTGGCGCTATTATCAATAATTATGTCACTAGCAAAGCCAAGGAAATTGCCTATGTGCCGGTGCCAGCAAGGCCGCAAATTGGTGCGCCAATTGTTGCCAGCAGCGATATTCCCGAAGGGCGAACCCAATTGGTGCAGCAAGTTTTGCGTGACGCCGCCACCGCTTTGCAAAAGCTCGATAATGTAGTGCCGAAATTGCGCCACCCTGAATCGATCGCTTCAGTCGGCCAAATTGTGACAGTTGGCAATCGGGTAATGAACCAAGTCGCATTGGCGCCTGAAAAGTTCAATATTGCGCAAAGGGTTTTCACTTATTATTGCCCGGAATCGGTTGCAGTTGCCGAAGCTTTGGCAAAATTGGAAAATGATAAGGCTTTGGACATTGCAAGAATTCAAAGCACGCAAAGCATTTTACAAAAACTATCAATATTGTTTGAACGCACTGAACTTGAACTTAAGGCCGATGACAATAAAGCACTTGATATTGATTTGAAGCTTTTGGATCAAAGTTTGCAGGCCGATTTGAGCTTGGTGAAAACCTAATCTGTAGCAAGGGCAAAAACGGCGATTTTTGTATGATGAGCGTCAATTAGGCTGAGCGTAAAATCGCTAATTTCAGCACTTTTGACATTTGCAAGCATGTTAAAATATTCATTTTCGTTCACAAAGCGCCCGTCACCGAAACATGCCATTTCGGTTGCTCCCATTTGGCCAAAACTAAGGCTTGCCATCGTACCGCTAAGGGTACCAAAATAATTATTGCAGCCGCTTGAACCGTGCAAATTGATGCCACTTATGCCTAATGAGGGTGGCGCAATATTGGCACTAAGTGCTTTCCCATTCAATTCAGTTAGGAGCCAACTTCCATTCATTTGTGTGATTGAAGCATCAAGCGATGGACCGTTTTTTTGAGCCACACTGCTAACGGCGGGAACCGCACAGGCAGTAAACGTAAGTGCGGCGATAAACATAAATGCCCGTGTTTTGTTTCCCATGTTTTTACTCCGCGCCGTGACTTATTCAGTTGTAACCCTAAAATCCTCAAGCCTATCGGCCTCTGCCAATGGTTTGAACAATTTTACCCAAATCCCGGCCACAATAATTGCGCCAATCCCGCCAAACAAGACGGCATTTAATGGCCCGATGAACCTTGCCGCAACGCCCGATTGAAACTCACCCAGTTCGTTGGATGCCGAAATAAACAACATATTTACCGCCGAAACCCGTCCCCGCATATTATCGGGCGTGGCGGTTTGGATAAGGTTTGCACGCACATAAACCGAAATCATATCAGCAGCGCCAGCAACGATAAGGCACAAAACCGAGACCCAAAAAACTTTGGATATGCCAAAAGAAATCGTTGCAAGGCCAAACACAATCACTGCCGCAAACATCCATTTGCCAACATTATTCCTTACTGGATTAATCGCGAGTGTAAGCGCAACGCTGGTCGCACCCACCGCCATTGAAGCCCGCAAAATGCCCAATCCTTCTGGGCCAGTGTGCAATATATCCTTGGCATAAACTGGCAAAAGCGCGGTTGCCCCCGCCAGTAACACTACTGCCAAATCAAGCGAAATTGCGCCCAGTACAATTTTGTGGTTCCAAACAAAATCCAAACCTTCTTTGATAAGCGCAAATGTGCTGGACGTTTTTTGGGCGTAATTTTGCGCTGGAACCACAGTCAAAAACACAATAATTGCCGCCGTGGCTTGCAGCGCGGCACTGCTTAGATACACCACATGTGGGCCAATAATATACAATAGCCCGCCAATCGCTGGCCCAAGCACGCTCGAACTTTGCCAAGCCAAAGAGTTCCAAGCGATTGCTTGGGGTAATTCATCGGGTGGCACCAAGGTTGGCCCCAATGCCGTCATCGCAGCCGGCAAAAATGCCCTAACCAGGCCAAAACCACCCGCAACCAAAAATATCAAAACCAATGCGTTTTTAGCATCAAAGCCAGTGGAAACAAATAATGTTACCGATAAAAAAACTTCAAACAGCGCAAATATGAATATTATCATTTTGCGGTTAAATCTATCTGCGGCTTGACCCCCAATCAGGCCAAAAATGAACAATGGCACAAATTGCGCAAGGCCGATTAAACCAAGCAAAAAAGCACTTTGTTCAATCGTCATAGTCTCGCGTGCCAAAGCATAAACCTGCCAGCCAACGGCGGTGGCCTGCATTTGCAGCCCAATAACCGCAAACATACGCATAAACCAAAACTTGGCAAATGACGCATGGCGAAAAACCCGTAGCGGCGGTAATTTAAGGGAAGGATTATTGCTCACACAAACTTAATGCGCACATTTGTGTTTGCAATCAAGATATTGGCGCAGGGGAGGGATGGGGGATTTCGTAGGTTTGCCAATATGGTGAATTGTGATAGCTTTGGAAAATGGTTGGGCGGTATGGCGTTACGCGGAAAGGCAAAGGCTTGGTAATTATGCAATTGATAACCTGTCCCCGAAATCATTAGCGAAATAATCTTTATTGGATATTGAGTTATGAATAAATATTACACATCAAGATTATTCAAATTACTATTATTTGCACTATTGGCCTTCCCAACTTCTTCATGCGTTCGCCCTGTGACTGTGGGGCCAATTAAAGCTATCCAGTTTTGCTTCACAATAGACAAAGATGTCAATTATTTAAAAGCTCTATTGCAAACCATCGCACTTAAAGAACACATGGAATATTCTGACATAAGCGGTGAGCAATACGATAGACTAGTCAAATCAGAAGTTAATGCAATAATGAGAATGCGTCGTGAGAAATTCATTACAGTTTATTTTGGTAGTGGAGACGGCCTAGGGGTCTGGGCCACAAATACAAGCACTGAAGATCAGGTGATAATTAACACTCACGGTGGACGTGACCGTCAAGTCGCCATTGCATTTTCGGATCGAGTCGAAGCTAGTTTAAAGAAAGATTGGAAAATTTATACATCCGAGGGAGGTACGCCAAACTATCCGTTAGATTGCACCGCACAGCAATAGGAATTCGCTGATACAGGAGTGCAAAATTATTTGTTTCGGTGACAGGCTAACATTTTAAATCGGGGACATGATGTGAATTAAGTGTATTTATTGTCGTTTGCAGCTTTGTTGAGTTGTGATAAATCGGGCAAATGAAGCACCAAAGAAAACAAAGTCCTTTTAATTCACGTCATGTCCTCGAATTCGAAGCTAATTCACATCATGTCCCCGTTTTTTCAGAAAATTGGAGGTCTAAAGCATCGGTTATATGGGGGTCAGATCGCAGTCGCATTCTGTCGTTTAGTCAAATGTCGGTGAAAAGCGATGACAGCGAATGGCCAAGAATTGCTCCAATTCGCCATAGGTAAGGATGCCACATTTCGGCGCTGCTTAGCGGCTACAAAATTCCAAATAGCTGCAGTTTGCTATTTATCGTCCCCCAACCAATCCCCTTGTAAAAACCGCTTTCCACTTTGTTCAAAATATTGCAAAAGCGCGCGATGAAAAATCCGCCAAAAATAACCATCGAGAACGACAGCCCAAAATATGACGCTAGCCTTGAAGCCATTTATGCCAACGCGTTTGGGCCTGGGCGGTTTACTAAGGCTGCGGCAGTTTTGCGGGCTGGCAATGCTTGTATTTATGGCTTGTCGCGCGTGGTTTTTGCAGAAACAAATGATGGCGAAAAACTAATTGGTGGGTGTCGGCTATGGCCGATTATTGACGCGCAAGACAACAAGGCAATTTTCCTTGGTCCAATTGCAATTGATGGTGAATATCAAGGCTCGGGACTTGGGGTTCAACTTATGCATGAAGTTTTGGCGGCGTGCGACGCAAGCGGCCAAAAATTGATTATGCTGGTTGGTGATATGTCATTTTTCGGCCAGTTTGGCTTTGAAATTGTGCCAGAAAATCAAGTTTCATTGCCCTTGCCAGTCGCGCGAAATCGCCTCTTACGGCGTAAAATTGGTGGAGACGTTGTTTTCAATGGCCGCGTGAGTGCCCCTCTCGCCACCACATAAACACGCCCAATAAAGCAATCGCAATTGCTAAGACAATTGGCGGCAATAAAGGCTCACTTTGCGCCCGTATCACGGCACGGTAGTTATTTTTCTTAAGGCCAAACCAATTGCCAAGCACCAAATCACGGGCTGCAATTTTCTTAAATTGCGGCAATGCGCCATTTCCATCACGGCCAATATAGGCATGTTTGCCGCCCGTGGCCGAACCCGTTGCGCGCGCGATTGTCTGGTGGGTGGCGCGCAAGTCCTGCGCGGTCACTTCGCTGCCGCCACCAATAAGGATAAAGCGCAAATCTTGGCCATTTTTGACTATATAAAGTCCATCATCAGGCGCAATATATTCCCCACGAAATTCATTTGGCGCGATTTCTTGCATACTTATTTTGGTTTGGCTTCCCGATGGTGTGCTTATTTCAATTTCTGGTTCAGTTTGCAGCCCCTTATATTCAATACCCAAATGGCGCTGATTTTGGGTAATGCTCAGGCTATTTGCCGAAAGCTCCGGCTCTTTCATCAGCCAATGCGCGACCCGCTGAAAAAATGCGCGAAATGGCCCACCGCCGTCAAACCCGCGCTGCCAAAGCCAAGATCTGTCGGATAATATCGCCGCGGCGCGCCCCTGATTTGCTTCACGAACAATCAGCAATGGCGCGCCACTCGCGCTAAGCAATACATCGCCCAAAGGCTCGGCGTGCAAAAGCCGATTCCACTGGCCCCATTGATTCTGGCTCGCCTGAAAAGGCCTTGAAATAGGGTGCAACACGCCAAGTGGAGTTAGGCGCGGTGTGAACATGGTTTCGTCAAATACTGTGGGGTTATTAAATGGCATAATCCGCGCAAGTGGCGTTGTCATAATGCCGTTATTTTGCGCTTCTGCGAGGCCCGCCAACATTAAAAACGCGCCGCCGTCTTCAACCCATTTTGCCACTTGCTCAAGATAAATATCGGGCAAAATATCGATGCGTTTGAACCTATCAAACACAATAAGGTCAAAACCGCTTAATTTTTCCAAAAATAATTCTTCGGTCGGGAAGGGGATAAGTGAGGATTCGTTTTCCTCACCCACGTCTTCGCTATCCGAATTGCGCAAAATCGTGAAATGCACCAATTCAACATTGGGGTCAGACTTCAATAAATTGCGCCAAGCCCTTGCCCCTTCATAAGGCGATCCAGTGACCAAAAGCACTTGCAAGCGGTTGCGCGTGCCTTCGATTTGCGAA
>ERZ1292633.5294-Hain-H41-02um-R1-5294-length-11686-cov-6_pt1 | contig 11686 bp, 10 predicted proteins | sample MGYA00564406_ERZ1292633 | MGnify/ENA primary metagenome ERZ1292633 (study PRJEB36523, sample SAMEA6512639) | groundwater metagenome | collected 2019-01-08 | study: AquaDiva: Metagenomics assemblies of 32 groundwater samples
AAGTCATAGGTTCATCTCCAAGAACAACAACAATTTCACTTCTTTGATTTAGAGGCAGATTAGCGTAGATACGTAAAAACTTTTCCCGGAAATTCATATTTGACATAATTATAACATAGCCACTTTTCTATATTTTGTCAACTGTCAAACCAAAATTATATTTTGTCAACTTGCAAAATCAAAGCATGATAATATACAATATAGAGGATTTGTATTTATAAATTAAATATTAATAAATATGCCAGTTAATAAAGATCCTAATTATTCTAAATTCAATCGGGCTTTATTTCTTGACTCCTCAAAATTAGAGGAAATAAAAAAATGGAATGCAACTGGGGTTGTTGATGGGGTGACAACTAATCAGCTGATAATGCTTAAAGACGGAATCAAACCACAAGATTATGAAAAGGTAATAAAGGCGACCTGCCGTGAAATGAAAGGAAAACCAGTATCAATTGAACTTACAGATAGCACTGCGTCCCCCGAAGAAATGATCAGACAGGCAAAAAAACTAAATAATTTAGCTGATAATATTGTTGTTAAGGTTCCCTTAATCCCTGACACAACCAAGAGTTTATACGTAATCAACCAACTGACCAAACTAAATATTGCCGTCAATATTACGACCATTATGACCTTTGAGCAGATGATTATGGCAACTCTAGCCGTCCGCAATTCTAAAAAGCTTTGTTTTATTAGTCTTTTTTGGGGAAGAAGTCTTGAGGACCAAGCAAAATACAGAAGCAGATTTGACTATATGGTTTCTCGTCCAAGAGTTGGGATTGATTCAAAAGTAAACAGTAAGCTTGATCGAATAACAGAAGCAACTAACACATTTCTAAAAGAAGGCGGTTATAATAATGTAAAAATTATTATTGGTAGCATAAGAAATGCTGTCATGGTTGGAGAGGCATATGCGGCAGGAGGTCATATTGTTACTATCAATCCAGAAATATTGATGAGTATGTTATACAGTCAACGAACCATTGAAACAATCCAACAATTTGATGAAGCGTGGAAAGAAATGCAGAAGAAAAAATAACTACAGTATGACAAAAAAATTAAAAAATCAATTTGCTATTGTTACAGGAGGGGCTCGAGGTGTTGGTAAATTTATCATTAAGAAACTTATCAATGAAGGTGCCTCCGTCGTTATCTGTTCTAGAACAGAAAAAGAAATTGATAAAACCTGTAAAGAAATCGATCCAAAAAGAAAAGTTTTATTTGGTATTAAAGCAGACATATCAATTATTGAAGACTGCAAAAAGGTAATTGATTTTGCCCACAAACTTTTTGGAACCATTGATATCCTAGTTAATAATGCAGCTATTTATGGACCTATTGGATTGTTTGAAACCAACTTACCAAATGAATGGAAAAGAACCATAGAAGTAAATTTTTTAGGGGCGGTGTTTTGTACGCAATATATGGTGCCAATAATGAAAAAAAATAAAAAAGGAAAAATTATTAGTATAGTTGGAGGTGGAGTTGGTGGAATTAATCCGATAGAAAGATTTTCAGCATATGTTAGTTCTAAAAACGCGATAGCAGGTTTTATGGAAGTAATAGCAAAGGAACTTCAGGATTGGAATATTCAAGTAAACAGTGTCTCGCCAGGAGTCATGAAAACGCAACTGGTTGAGTATCTTTTATCACAAGGGAGAGCAAAAGCCGGGGACGAGATGTACAACCAAGCTCTAAACACTCAAAAATATGGAGGAGATGATCCGCGTAAAATAGCAGATATGGTGGCTTACCTGGCCTCAGGTGAATCAGACCATCTGACCGGCAGAATTTTAAGTGCTAAGAGAGAAACGATTGCTCGGTTAAATAAAATCAAAGTTGCTCAAAAAAATTTGTTTACTTTAAGAAGAATTGATCAAATATTATTTGAGGAAAAATAATAAAACTTTTTTTTGACTACAATTTTTCGTATAAAGCATCTAAGATCTTCATTGAATCCAAATATTCTGAATAGTTATTTATTAGATTTTTTTTATTTATTTTAGTTGCTAATTCTTTTAATTCTTCAAAAAAGGATTCATCTTCTTCACCATAATTTTCAATTACTATTTCTTTCTTATTTAACCAAAACCATTTTGGAGTGAATGAGAATGTCATATCTCCGTAATTACCCGCTCTTCCCTCTAATCGTAAAGTACCTTTTGTTCCAACGATTTCTATAAAGAATGTATTTTTAGAAAAATTTAGACTATAGTGATGTGATGATATTGATTTATTTGCGTATTCAAAAATCATAAAAGCCTCATCTTCTACTTTAGAATTCCAACCTTTTGAACTCGTGTACACGTGTTGTTTTTGAGGTTTTCCGATTAAAGTGAGCATGAGATCGATCATGTGAATACCAGGGTCAAGAATCACACCTCCTCCACAAAGATCTTTATCCATTTTCCAGGTTTTGTCATAACCCGGATGGGCGGAATGACCAATATTAAAAGTGGATGAAATAATTTTACCTAATTTTTCATTTTTTAGATAAATTAAAGCCAATTGTATATGTGGATAACACCGAAAACTAAATCCAACCGATAACATTCTGTTGTATTTTTTTGCTGCGTCTATTATTTTTTGAGCTTCAATAAAGTTTCTACCAAGAGGTTTTTCAAGGAGTACATTTTTTCTCTCAAGTACCCTTGGAGTCAAAATAGCTGCGTCTTTATGTCTGATAGCAATTATCACCAGATCAATAGTTTTGTCATTTAATATATCATTTAAATTTTTCACTACCTGGCAATCGTATAATTTTGAAAAATCATCGGCAGCTTTTTTGTTGATATCATAGATATAAACTAGAGAATATTCGGAAATTTTTTTTATTGCTTCTGCTCTTTTTTTTCCAATCAAACCTGCTCCAATAATCGCAACCCTAATTTTCTTCATATAGTCAATTCTTTATAGATAAAGTAACTTTTTCAAAAATTGTGTGGAGTAAAATTCTTATACCATGAATCCATAGATTTCCTGCTTTTGTAAAGCCAATTCTTTCTTGGAGTTCTATCCAATATTCATTAAATTTTATACCCTTGTTAGTAAAAGCCTTAATCTTAATTTCAGCGGAAAAAAACCATTTATCATCTCTTACTTTTGGTCCAATTTGTTTCCAAGTTTTTTTTGACATAATCCACATTCCAGAATAAATATCAGTTATTTGAAAGTTAAAAATGTAAGAAGTTATTGAAGCAAGAAAAAGATTGCCAAAAAAATTTTTTATGGCCAAAGCCTTTTTGTTTATCAATGGAAATCTGCATGCCACTAAAAAATCAAGCTTATTCTTCAAATAATAATCAAGCATCTTTGGTATAGCATCGAAAGGATATGTACTGTCAGCATCAAGTGTGGCGATAATATCATTTTTTGCAGCATCAAAACCTCTCCGTAAAGCTAATCCATATCCGCGTCTTTTCTCGATAATTACTTTTACTTTATATTTTTTTGCAACCAATACGCTATTATCACTCGAATTTCCGTCAACTATGATTACTTCATCAACAACGTTTGGTATATGAGGTAAAATTTTTCTTAATCCCCCTTCTTCATTGAGGCAAGGTATAACCAAAGAAATCTTTTTTTGTTTCATATCCTTATAATCAAATTTAATCTTACCATTATAAACTATACACTCATTTTTTTAAATGATATAATATCAAAATGCATATTTTAATTACCGGTGGAGCCGGATTTATAGGTTCCCAACTGGCAGATTTTTATCTCGGTCAAGGATATAAAGTAACGGTTTTTGACAATTTGAGCTGGGGCAAAGAAGCATTTATCAAACACAACTATGCAAATCCAAGATTCAAATTTTGTAAACTTGATCTACTCAACATCAAAGAACTAAACATGAATTTACCTACCAATATTCACACAATTTTTCATTTGGCGGCTAATTCGGATATTATGCGAGGAGCCGACGATCCTGCTATTGATTTTAAAAACACTACTCAAGTAACTTTTAATTTGCTCAATGCCATGCGATTAAAAAAAATCAAACGGATTTTTTATACTTCAGGCAGTGGTGTGTATGGCGAGGTCGGTAAGGTCAAGGTTCCAGAAACTTTCGGACCACTTTTCCCCTACTCAATGTACGGAGCTACTAAATTAGCCGCAGAAGGAATGATCGCAGCGTTTGTAAATTTGTATGATATGCAGGCGTGGATGATACGACCGGCCAATATTATTGGACCACGGGCTACTCACGGAGTTATTCTTGATTTTATGAATAAACTGAAAAAAAATCCAAAAAAACTCGAAATTCTTGGTGATGGTAATCAAAATAAATCATATTTATATATAACCGATGTTATTGATGCAATAGATTGCATTTGGAAAAAAGAAAAAAATAAAATAAGCGTTTATAATCTTGCCTCTGATTCAACAATCACAGTTAATGAAATCGCCAAAATTCTAATAAAAGAAATGAGTATAAATGAAATTAGTATTAATCATACAAAAGGAGATCGAGGTTGGAAAGGGGATGTCCCAATTATTTGGCTAACGAACGATAAACTCAATTCTCTTGGATGGAAATGTCAATATTCCTCAAAAGAAGCGGTAAGAAAAACCATACAAGTTCTTCTTAGTAAATCATTATGAAGAAACTGATAGATAGAAACAAAAGGTGGTTCATTACCGGTGGGGCTGGTTTTATTGGAAGTCATGTTGTTGATTTACTGGTTTCTGCTGGATGTAAGGTCACCGTATATGACAATTTGAGATCTTCAACAACTAATTATATTAAAGATTATATTACCTCCAAAAAAATCACTTTTTATAAAAAAGATCTTCTCGATCAAACAACTTTAAGAAAAGCAATGAAAGGCCACGATATTATTTGGCATTTGGGGGCAAATACCAATATTCCTGATGGTTTTACGAAGCACCGTATGGATTTGGAAAACGACGCTATTGCCACTTGGAATGTACTTGAATCTATGGTTCAAAATAATATTAAAGATATCCTATTTTCTTCAACAGGGGCAGTTTATGGAGAACAGATTACCGGTGATTTTGCCGAAACTTCCGGTCCTCTTATTCCGGTTTCGCTCTATGGTGCCGGTAAAATCGCATCAGAAGCTTTTATCTCTGCTTATTGTAATTTATTCGATATAAAAGCTTGGATATTTCGTTTTGGAAATGTAATTGGTGAACGTACAAACCATGGAATCATCTACGACTTCATTCACAAATTGAAAAAAAATCAGAAAGTATTAGAAGTATTAGGAACTGGTAAAGGTGAAAAAAATTATTTTTTAGTTGAAGAATGTATTCATGGCATTCTTTATACATATAATAAAGTGAAAAAAGGACCCTTTCCTGTATTAGTAAATCTTGGGACAGATTCTACTTCAAAAATCATGAAAATTTCAAAAATAATCATGGAAGAAATGAACCTTAAAAATGTAAAATATGTCTTTACCGGTACACAAAAAGGATGGCCTGGGGATCAACCGGTAGTTCTTCTTGATACAAGCAAAATACATAAACTTGGTTGGTATGCTAAAAAAACTTCCGATCAGGCAGTGAGAATTGCCGTCAGACGCCTATTGGGTAAGGAAAAATTTAAATTATCAGTCGACAATTTAGAAAAAAGATAATATGAAATCAATTTGTGTTATCGGTCTTTGGCATTTAGGACTGGTTAATTGTGTTGGTCTGGCAGAATTAGGAAATGCAGTGGTCGGTTTAGATTTTGATAAGACTTTAGTTACAAAACTTACTCAAGGTATTCCCCCGCTTTTTGAATCGGGGTTAAAAGAAAAGATTATAAAAAATTTAAAATTAAAAAAATTACGTTTTAATTATCATGTAAAAGAAATCGCAACGGCTGATTACGTAATTATTGCTTACGATTCTCCAGTTAATGAAAAAGACGAGGTTGATATTACTCCAGTAGTTGACGCAGCTAAAAAGATTGCCCCCTTTCTTAAAAAAAATACACCAGTCATAATTACCAGTCAAATTCCCTTGGGAACATCAGAAAAAATTGAAAAGTTAATTAAGAAGATTAATAAAAATTGGAAAAGTGGAGTAATCTATATACCGGAAAACTTAAGATTAGGAATGGCGATTGATCGTTTTTTAAACCCTGATATGTTGGTTTTCGGAAGCAATAATCCTACTGTTTTAAAAACAGTGTTAGATCTGTATCAACCAATTCAGACAAAAAAGTACTCTATGGATTTACGGAGTGCCGAGATGGTGAAACATGCTTTAAACACTTTTTTGGCTACATCGATTACTTTTGGTAACGAAATTGCTAGTCTTTGTGACAGATTGGGTGCAGACGCTTTAAAAGTGGGAATGGCATTAAAAGCAGATAAGCGAATCGGTCAAGCACCAATTTTACCAGGACTGGGATTTTCCGGTGGAACTTTGGCTCGCGATGTCCAACAACTGATCAAATTTTCCTCGATGAATGACTATTCAGCTCCTCTTTTAAAAAGCATTTTTATTATTAACGAAGAAAGCTTTAGACTAATCATTATCAAATTAACTAATAAATTAGGTAATCTTAAGGGTAAAACTATCGGGATACTTGGTCTCACTTATAAACCCGGTACTTCAACTTTACGTCGTTCTTCCGCTATAAAAATCATCACAATGCTTGTAGAAAAAGGAGCCACCTGTTTAGGTTATGATCCCAAAGTTAATCTTCAGGAATTAAAAAAATATTCGAAAATCGTGAAAAAAGTTAATACCGTCATGGAATTGGCCAAATTTTCTGATGCTTTAGTATTGGTGACTGAGTGGCCAGAGTTCAGGGATTTAGATTATAATAAGTTAGCGAATGACATGAAAAAACCAATTATTATTGACAGTAAAAATTTTCTTGATTCAGACTTAGTCAAAAAAGCAGGGTTTGATTATCAAGGTTTTGGTAGAAGTTAAATTATTTTATGAAAAAAGTCGCAATTATCGGAGCCGGTTTACAGGCAAAACGTCGGGTTCCAGCAATTTTGGAAGATAAAGATTACAAAATAAAATGGGTAGTCGATCGCAATGAAGGAAAAGCAAAAAAACTATCTCAACAATGTGACGCTCAGTATTCAACTGATTGGAAAATGGCTATAGAAGATAAAGATATAGATATTGTGTTGGTATTAACCTACCCTGATTCCCATGCCACTATTTCCATTGCTGCCATGAAAAACGGTAAAGATGTTTTATGCGAAAAGCCGTTGGCACGAACAGAAAAAGAAGCTCAAATGATGATTAAAGTAGCTAAAGAAACAAAACAAATTTTAAAATGCGGATTTAACCACCGCCACCACCCGGCCGTTCTTCAAGCGTATCGTTTATTCAAAGAAAATCTTATTGGTAAAGCGATTTTTGGACGTGGCCGTTATGGCATTGCCGGTCGTCAAGGGTTAGAAAAAGAATGGCGATCAGATCCAAAAATTGTTTCTGGAGGACAACTGATGGAACAAGGTATCCACTTGGTCGATTTGTATCGTTGGTTTCTAGGAGAAATAAGCAAAGTTACTGGCTTTGTCAGTACGAATTATTGGCCTATGCAACCTCTAGAAGATAATGGATTTGCGCTTTTGCAGACAAAAGAAAATGTCAATATTAGTATTCATTCAAGTCTTACTCAGTGGACTAATCTTTTTGAATTTGAAATATATGGTGAAAAAGGATCAATCCTAGTTCAAGGGTTAGGAGGAACTTATGGGGTTGAAAAACTTATCCTAAGCATTCACGATCCTAATGGTCCATTCTCTCACAAAACGACCGAATTTAGAGGTGCAGATATTTCTTGGAAAAATGAGTGGAAGGAATTTACTCAAGCGTTAGAGTCTCGTAAGCAACCTTTAGGAAATGGAAATGATGGTCTTAAGGCGATGGAAATTATTAATGGAGTTTATCAATCCTCGAAAACTGACAAAGCAGTTAAAATAAAATGAAATCATTCATTACTGGTATAGATGGCTTTATTGGTTCATGGTTAACAACATTGTTATTGAAAAAAAAAGATAGAGTTTCTGGTTTGTCACGAAAAGAAGGAAAATCGTCTCAAGGGTTAATAACAAAATATGCGGGTGACGTACTTGATAATGAGAATATTACTCAAATCATAAATAAAACGGAACCTAATCGGATCTTCCACTTGGCTGCTCAAAGCAACATCCCCTATTCTTTTTCTCACCCCCAAGAAACTATGGAAACGAATGTGAGGGGAACACTTAATCTTCTTGAAGCAGTCAAACAAAAAAAAAGAAAAACTATTTTTTTGTCGGTTGGCTCATCATCAGAATATGGTCTAACAGCTTTTAAAAATCATTTCTTATCAGAAGACGATCCCCTTTCGCCAATGAATCCTTACGCTGTAAGTAAGATGGCTCAAGGGCAGTTGTGCAGGATTTATCGAGAAGCCCATCACCTGGATATTATTCATGTCCGTCCCTTTGCTATTATTGGTCCGGGAAAAAAAGGTGATGCAATTTCTGATTTTTGTCGAGGTATAGTGGCAATAGAAAGAGGCGAAAAAAAATTCTTGTCAGTAGGAAACCTTTCTCACGCTAGGGATTTTCTTGATGTTAGAGATGTTGTAAGAGCAATGGATATTATTTCCTCTAAAGAAAACCATTATCCGATCTATAATCTGTGCAGCGGTACAGAAATAAAACTTGAAAATATATTAGAGATTCTTATTAGCATGTCTAAAATAAAAATAATTATAAAAAAAGATCCTCAAAAAACGAGACCGGCTGATGATCCTTTTATTATTGGTAATCCAAAGAGGTTATCGTCTTTGGGATTTAAACCAAAATATAAAATTGAGCAAACGCTAAGTGATATTCTAGAATATTGGAGAAATTGATCAACGTTTGCTATTATTAAAAATAATAATATAAAAAATATCATAATTTAAAAAATATATTATATAATCTAATCCTAATGATAAATAATGATCCCATATATAACTATGAGAAATGGTGGCATGAATATAAAGAAATAAATAGGTTAGATCCGGGTACACGGATAAGAAAGAAAATCATAAAAAATGAATTAATTGATAGTCACGCCGTAAATATTTTAGATTTAGGTTGCGGATCAGGTGAGCTTTTAGTATATCTAAATCAGCATTTACCTGACAAGCAATATTATGGAGCTGATGTTTCAAAAAAAGCCCTTGCAATCGTAAAACAGTATAAACTTGTTAAAGCAACCTACGTGGTAGATCTGGAAAAAAAAGAAAAACTTAATAAAAAATTTGACGCCATAATTTGCAGTGAAGTAATAGAACATATCATAAAATGGAAAAATATAATCTACTTTTTAAAAAATAATACTCACAAAAAATCTACCGTAATTATCACAACACAGGCGGGTAAGAAGTATCCACATCATATTAGAATTGGGCATATCCAACATTTTAAGATTGAACAGATAAATAAAGAATTATTAAAAAATGGCTTTAAAATAAAAAAGGCTTATTATATGGGTTGGCCTTTTATGAATATTAAAAATTTATTGTTAACACATTTTGTTAGTAATGACATTTATGAGGGAAAAGAAATGTCGATTATGACTAAATTAGTTTTAAATATTTTTTATTTTTTTTATTCAATATCTTTTAGAAATATTGGGCCCCAAATAGTGATTATTGCAGTTAAGAATAATTAGAGGTAAATGAATAGAATAATACAGAAACTTATAAAAACAGAGTGGCTTTACATTTTACTAGCTTTTGTATTACCATTACTATATTATTGGACTGTATTTTTTGGAAAGTCTTTTGGATATGATTGTGCTCCTAGCGTTATGGGTAATTACCCACCTTTAGGGCAAATCTTAACCCTGCCTAATGCTTATTGTATGACCCTATTAGATCCTGGGGCTTATGTTTGGGCTCATGTTCCTAACTGGATCAGTTTTGTCCGTCAATATTTGTCAGGCCATTTACCCATTTGGGACCAAAATATAGGCGCAGGGTTGCCTTTGACTGCAGATTTTATTTCAAGCACTTATTACGTTTTTCTTTGGCCGTTTGCTTTGTTATTTAAGCTGACCCAAGGGAATTTTTTCTTTCTTGATATTTTTTTTGTCTTGAGATATATGCTTATGTCTTTGGGAATGTATCTTTTCTTGCGTAGTTTTAAATTGGATAAAATTATTTGTCTAATCGGAGCTCTTGTTTTTTTTTCATCAGGATATTTTATTTATCTGCCGGCGATGAATCATCATAATGTTGATTTATTATTGCCGTTTATCGGCTGGTCAATAAATAATTTTTATTTTTCCAGGAGAATAAAATGGATTGGCATATCAGTCTTATTACTCGGACTTTCAATGTTCGGCGGTATGCCCGAATCAAGCATATTTATTCTTTTTTTTAGTTCCATCTACGTTTTCTTTCTTTCTTTTTTTTATATCCGTAAAGGTAGACTTCGTTTCTTTATAGTCGGTAACTTAATAATTGTTGGTGGGTTATTAATAAGTTCACTTTTATACTTTCAAGGCGTGCAATTTGTATTTGACGGATTGACTGCTCATGATGGCCCAGGAGTACAAAAATGGCTTGAATGGAAAGATATAACGATGTTTATTTTACCAAAACTGTTTGGTGGTATAGGCTATTTTTATTCAGGCTATCAAGATAAGCTGGATTTTCGTCCAATGGGCTGGAATTATCTTGGTTTTTCAATTTCTTATTTATTCCTGTTATCGTTATTTGCAGTCTTCAATATAGTAAAAAAAGTTAAAGAAGACATCAATGTAAGATTTTTTATTTTCTTTTTAGTATTATCTGTAATTCTTCTTTTGCAAAATTATGGTTTAGTCCATTTTATTGTATTTGAACAATTTCCGGTTTTTTATCAGACTCAATTTACTAAATACAGTTCGACATTAATCAATTTTTCGATGATAACCGTAGTCGCTTTTTTTCTCCAATTTTTCATTATTAAAATAGTTAATAAAAAAATTTTCTTTCTCTATCCTTTATTTATTGGTATTTTGTTTTTCATTAATTACCATTATCGAAGTATAATTTTTGACAATACATATTACCTTCCAAGATTCGGCCTGGCGCCAAATATTTTTTATGCAATAATTCTTATTTCCTTACTTACTTTTGGTTTAATGTTCTTCAAACGAACGAAAACTGTTTTATTAATTATTTTTGTGATTTTGTTTACAGAATTTTATATTTATCTACCAAAAAATGGAGATCAAAAACGACGTGATAGTTTGAGAAAACCACCGGCAATAAAATATCTTCAAAGTATTAATGATCATTCGTTCAGAATTTTTGGGCTCGATAATCTTTTAGTTCCTAATTTGTCAACAGCGTATGATCTATCAGATATAAGAATTCTTGAGCCGATTTGGATTAATAGATATTTCTCCTATATGCAGAATTTTTTTGCCATACCAGATGCTTTTCGGATAACTGGAATTAAAGAGCATAGTGCAACCCAATCTGCAAATATTATCAATAATAATTTTTTTGATTCACTTTCAGTAAAATATATACTCTCTTTTAATAATATTGAAACTATTGTTAATGATAATTTACTAATTAAAGAAATTTTGAAGCAAAATCCAAAGCAACAATATGTGGATGAATCCATATTTAATATCAACAAAGTGTCAAGAACAGTATTGTTTGAACATGCTCCAAATGATATTACCACAACGATCAATAAACCAACTGGCGCGA
>ERZ1292633.5295-Hain-H41-02um-R1-5295-length-11686-cov-4_pt1 | contig 11686 bp, 14 predicted proteins | sample MGYA00564406_ERZ1292633 | MGnify/ENA primary metagenome ERZ1292633 (study PRJEB36523, sample SAMEA6512639) | groundwater metagenome | collected 2019-01-08 | study: AquaDiva: Metagenomics assemblies of 32 groundwater samples
AACCTCTGTCGTTGCGCCGATTAAGTCACCACCAACTTCGGAGGCACCTTTGAGAGTGCCGTGGACGATGCCGTGGATGCCCATTGCTGCATCGGCTGTGGTGTCGGACAAACCGTGGATGGCACCCTTGGTTACGTCGGTTGCAACCTCGATTATCTTACCTGTGACATCTTCACCACCCTGCAAGGCGGCCTTGACGGCGTCAGCGGCTGCGCCAGCTGTTGCGCCCACAATATCGCCTGCTCCCTCAACAACCGACTTCACCGCATCACGGGTTGAGTTTGCCAAGCTACTTAGTACGCCATCGGACATGTTTGCCTCCGTCGAGTTCGCTTATATACGTATGCTTCATATATCCTAGTACATCTTTTGCCTAGTCATTCCTGTGGATAACTAGTGTTAAGCCAAGAGCTTGTCGATGTGGGCCATGAGTTCGGTCTTGTCGGTCAGGCCGATCGACTGGCCGGCCGGCTTATCGTCTTTGAAGTAGATCGTGGTTGGAATGCTCATGACGCCGTACTGCTGCGAGACGCTCGGGTGTTCGTCGACATTGAGTTTTAGGATTTCAGCTTTGTCGCCGTAGTGGGCGGCCACCTCGTCGAGGATTGGTGCCATGGCTTTGCATGGTCCACACCATTCGGCCCAGAAGTCAACGACGATTGGCTTGGTTTTCGAGGCGTCGAGCACTTTTGCTTGGAAGTCTGCTGCTGTTACGTCGGAAATATTTGCCATACGAACTCCTTATTTCTTTGTAGGTGCACACTATAGATGAATTCTTTTTCTAAGGGTAGGAGGGGCTCATCTTGAGGTCACCCCTCCTACCCTTAGGATCCCACCTCCCGACTCGCTTGGTCTCGCTGCGCTCAAAAGGTAGATATATTTAGGAACACTTTGAGTAGCCGCAGGAGGCGCAGAGCATGCAACCCTCGGCGAGCTGGAGCATGGCGCCGCAGTCTGGGCAGGCTGGGGCAAGACCCATCTTAGCCAAGCTTGGCATAGTTGCAGTCATGGTAGCTGTGGCCGTTGCCATTGCTGGGGCGCCAGCTGCGTGTTGGCTATGCTGGATCTCTTCTGTTACCGCATTTAGTTGGGTGCTGGCTGCCGGCTGGTTGGGTGTAACGGGTTGGGGCGCGGCTGATGGGTCGGCATGGAACTGGAGTTCGAGTGCTGGCTGGTTTTTGCTAGAGTGGCGGGCAATGACTCGGGCTAGAGCATCGGGAATCGAGAGAATCATTGTGCCATCGCTCCAGATCGGGCTTGGGCCACGGATACCTTTCAGTTGGTCGATCACTTCGCTAACCCGGATCCCCGAGCGTAGGGCGAGCGAGGCGAGGCGAGAAATCGCCTCGGTCTTGGCGGCAAAGAAGCCGCCGGTTTTTCCAAGGGTGGTAAAGATCTCGTACGGCTGGCCTTCATCGTCATCGTTGATCGTGGCATACATGGTGCCGTAGGCAGTCGTCATTTTATAGGTGGTACCACGCATCACCTCGGGCCGCTTGCGAGGTACGATACCAACCGATGGCGCCATGGTGGTTGCTTGTCCTTGTTTGGTCAAGGCATCGCTGTCGTTCTTCGTCTCCTCGGTGAGATTGAGCACCTGGACGTCGCGTGAGCCGTCGCGGTAGACGGTGCCGCCCTTGCAGCCCATGTCGTAGAGCAACTGGTACAGCTCACCCACCTGTTCGCGGGTGTAGTTGTTGGGCACGTTGCAGGTTTTGGAGATTGAGGTATCGATCCAGCGCTGGATAGTCGCTTGGACGCTAATGTGCTCCTGTGGCGAGAGATCCATGGCGGTGACAAAGTAGGCTGGTACCTCTTGGCCTGGGTGGGTTTTGACCCACTCGTCGTAGACGGCAACACGCTCTTCATGGACGCCAAGGCGCGATTTGCGTTGGTAGGTCCAGTGGTAGAAGGGCTCGATGCCAGTTGAGGTGCCAACCATGGTGCCAATGGTGCCAGTTGGTGCCTGGGTGTTGAGGGTGACGTTACGCAAGCCGTGCTCCTTGATGGCGGCGCGGACGGCTTCGGGGAGCATCTGGATGAAACCAGTTTTGAGGTGCTTGCGGGCATTGAACTTGGGGAAGGAGCCCTTCTCTTTGGCGATCTCGACGCTCATCATGTAGCACTCGGTGTTGAAGAATTCGTAGAGCCGGTCGATGAAGGCATTCCCCTCTTCGCTGCCGTAGCGGATGCCTAATTTGATCATCATCTCGGCGAGCCCGATGCTGTTGAGGCCCACTCGTCGTTCGGATTTCTGTTGCTCCTCGTTTTCTTCGAAGAAGTAGGGCGTGGCGTCGATGACGTTGTCGAGGAAGCGGATGGCAGAGCGGATTGTACGCCCAAGTTCTTCCCACTTCACATCCTGCTTGCCCTCGTCAACGAAAGCCGCAAAGTTGATCGAGCCCAAGTTGCAGACACCCCAGGCTGGTAAGCCTTGCTCACCGCAGGGGTTGGTGCAGATGATTGGCGCGAAGTAGCTCGACGGGCTCATCTTGTTGTAGCGGTCGATGAAGAACAGGCCGGGCTCGGCCGAGGCCCAGGCCGAGTCGACGATCTTGTCCCAGAGCTCTTTGGCACGGATGGTTTTGTAGGCGACGACTTTCTTACCCAGGGCTTTCCAGGCATCAAGGTTGCCATCCCACAGCGTGTCGTAGTCGGCATCGGTCCTATCTGGAAAGACCATCGTCCAGTCGCCATCAACTTTGACCGCGTCCATGAAGTCGTCGGTAATGCCAACCGAGATGTTAGCGTTGGTGATCTTGCCCATCTCGGTCTTTGACGTGATGAACTCAACCACGTCCGGGTGCCAGACGTTGAGGATAAGCATCAGGGCGCCGCGTCGGGAACCGCCCTGTTCAATGAGGCCGGTGACGAAGCTGTAGAGCGAGCCCCAACTCACCGAGCCCGAGCTGCGGCCATTGACGCCTTTGACGTAGTCGTACTTGGGTCGGAGGCTAGAGAGATTGATACCCACTCCGCCGCCACGTGACATAATCTCGGCCATACGATTGAGCGTTTCCATGATGCCGCCACGTGAATCAGTTGGGCTAGGAATCACGTAGCAGTTGTAGTAGGTCAGGGCCTGCGAGGTGCCAGCCCCAGTCAGGATTCGGCCAGCTGGGACAAATTTCCAGTCGTTGAGAATCGAGGCGAACTCCGCTTCCCATTTTTTTCGCAGTCGGGGTGTTTTTTCGACACTCGAAATACCCTTGGCGATGCGCTGGTGCATTTGGGCGGGATCAGTCTCGAGTGGCTTATCGATATGTTCGATCGCTCGGGTTACTTCTGAGCCGTCACCACGGAGCCGAACCGTTACCTCACCTCGGCTGATCTGGGTGACCGTGCCAATTTCGCGTTGGCTTGTTTCCAAGTCCGTGCAAATCACAACGACATCACCGATGCCCAAAGTTTCTTTTTTGCCGTCTTTCAGCGCATACCGGTCAAGAAAGATTTTGTAGCCGATTTCGTTGAGCCTATTTACCTCGGTTGTCTTGGGATCGTAACTCGCGGCGTTCGTTCGGGCCATGTTCCTCCTGTTTGAATGTGTGGTGTAGACGCTTGGTGCGGGAGATTCGTGTATCACGTGGTGTTTTGTGACGGGACGGTATCTTCTTCGGCGGCAAGAATGGTCTGTAATTCCTGCTCGAATGCTGCTAAGTTGTCGAACGATCGGTAGACCGAGGCAAATCGCAGGTAGGCAATGGGGTCGAGCGGCTTGAGGTGTTCGAGCACCATGCTGCCAATGTGCTGTGACGTCACCTCGGATTTACAGGTTTCGTACAGATCTCGTTCGATCGCATCAGCAATCGCCTCGGCGCGCTCAAGGACGAGGGGTCGCTTTTCTGCCGCCAAGCAAATGCCCGAGCGGAGCTTCTCTTTTGAGAATGGCTGCTTGGTCCCATCGCGCTTCAGCACCATGAGATTCAAGACCTCAATTCGCTCAAAGGTCGTGAAGCGGAACTGGCAGGCCATGCACTCGCGTCGCCGTCGGATGGCGGCTTCGTCTTCGCGTGAATCGATCACTCGCGTTTCCCCATTGTGGCAGTCTGGACAGGTCATAGTGCAAAAAGAAAGTCTGGGTGAAAACCCAAGATCTTGTGGTACTCAAGACACTGTAGCCACAACTGCTTGTGGTGTCTTGTGGACAACCACCCACTCTCGAAGCAAAGAAAAGAGACACCGGCGGCGGTGTCTCAATAGGCGTTAATTCGTAGTTGCTTTCGGCGTTTGCCAGAACCAATCGGCTCTGGCTTTCCCGTCTTGTGTCGGTCGATCCGGCACGATGGGCAGAGCGCCTCGATCAGCCAGCGGTTCTGCCAAGGAATGTTGCAGCCGAGGCAGATTGATTTTTCAGTTCGTCGTCCTGCCATGGCTCATTCCTCCTAGCTTTCGTTTACGTTTCCGAGCTCTGGCCATGCGGTTCTTCGGAGTTGGTGGATTGGCGCGCACTGAGTGCGGCGTTTTTGTAGTGATCCGTACACGCTACAACTGCGTCGACGAATTCGCGTTCTTTGAAGAGTTTCTCGGTGTAGAACCGAATGTTTTCGACCATGAGATTCCGAAAGAGATTTTGACCTACCGTATGCTCCTTCGATTGTTTTGTAACTTCTTCGATGGCACCAAGGAAGATTGCGAGATATTCCTCGACGCTTACTTCCTTCACGGCTGACAGCTCCTGTTTGAGTCCTAATAGGAACTCGTATGCCATCTTTGCTTGAATTTCAAACGTGATGATCGCGTTGCCGTCGTCTGAAAGCACCTCTTGGGCATAGGTCGTCGACACGATTTTTCCCTCTTCCATACTATTAAATCCCTGTTCCTCAAAAGTATTCTTCTTCATCGAAGAAGAACTGCCGATGATAGCAGCTTTATGAGTGAATTTCAATAATACTCAGTCTCTTGGGCGTTGGATGAGCAGTGAGAACAGTGGCGAGCCTTCTTGTTGGGTTACGGATACCGAGACGCCCTGCTCAGGCGACCAAGGTGGTGTGGCGTTGTCTTCGAACATGCCGAGTAATTCGTGTGCCTGCCGTTCTACCTCGCCGGCTAGCAGCTTCGCTGGTAACGTCATCTCGCGTGGTTGGGCAGCAACCGCGCTCCCTACGACCTGCAGCTCGCTTTGGAGTGGTGTTGCGTCGGCAATACCGAGCTCATGGAGCCGTTCGACGATGTCTATCCCAACACGTTCAAATTGCACAACGGTATCACCACCCATTTCTTCTGGGTGAATTAGCTCTGGTCGAGGAGCTTCGAAACCCTCCATAGAAGACTACTTCAACTTTCGTCGAATGAACGCTGGAACCTCGAGTTCGTCGTCTTCCATCTGCGGTGCCATGTCCTGCTGTTGCGGGAGCGGCTGCTGGATGGGTTGGTAGTTTGGGTAGGCCTGTGGTTCGGGCTGTCCGCCAGCTGGCGGACTGGGGTAGCCAAAGCCGCGGGTCAGTGCGCCTAGGCGTGGCTGGGCGACCGGTAGCGGCTGTTCGACGCGGGCCGTCTGTTTTTGTCGACGCTCTGCGCCTGTTTCATCGAAGCCGGTGGCGATCACGGTTACCTTGATTTCGCCAGCCATTGCATCGTCAATTGTGGCGCCAAAGATAATGTTGGCATCCGGATCAGCGGCCTCGGTGATGGTTTTCGCAGCCTCATCAATTTCGTACATCCCGAGGTCCGGACCACCCGTAATGTTGAAGAGGATGCCGCGAGCACCATCGATTGAGAGTTCGAGGAGTGGTGAGTCGATGGCTGACTTAGCGGCTTCAACGGCACGATTGTCGCCAGTCCCAAAGCCAATGCCCATCAGGGCGGAGCCAGCATCCTGCATGATGGTTCGGACGTCAGCAAAGTCGACGTTGATAATGCCATGGAGCGTGATGAGGTCTGAGATGCCTTGGACGCCTTGGCGTAAGATATCGTCGACAATGCCAAAGGCATCGGTCAGCGAGGTTTTCTTGTCGATAACCTGGAGGAGTCGATCATTTGGGATAACAATGAGGGTATCAACTTTGTCTTTCAGTTCCTGGATGCCAAGTTCGGCAACCTTGCGACGCCGTGCGCCCTCAAAGGCGAACGGTCGGGTGACGACACCAATCGTTAGGGCCCCGAGCTCCTTGGCGATCTGGGCTGCGAGTGGTCCGGCGCCAGTGCCGGTACCACCACCCATGCCGCAGGTAACAAAGACCATATCGGCACCCTTGAGTACCTCGTAGATTTCGTCTTTGTTCTCTTCGGCGGATTTGCGGCCAACTTCAACATCACCGCCGGCACCAAGGCCGCCGCTGGTTTCTTTGCCAATTTGCACCTTCACCGGTGCCTGGTTATTGAGGAGTGCTTGGGAATCGGTATTCACCGCGATAAACTCAATGCCCTTCACTTTGGCATTGATCATCCGATTGACAGCGTTGCAGCCTGAGCCGCCACAGCCAACAACCTTGATGATCGCGAATGATTCGATCTCGCTCGATCGATCCATTGGAGGGTCTCCTCGTTGCTTCATGGAAGTAATTGTTTGAAGAAGTCTTTGGCCTTACCGACAACACCCTCCATGCTGTCGAGGCTAAAGTTCTTACCCGCTATCGGTTCCCTTGCGGCTTGTCTGGACATTCCCCAGAGCACAAGCCCAACGCTGGTAGCATAGGTTGGGTCATCGAGCTTGTCAACATTCCCTGGAAACTCGGTAATTGGGACGCCAAGTCGAGCCGGTAAGTGCAAGGTGTGCTTCGCAAAGTCTACCAAGTGGTCCAGCTGGGCGCCGCTGCCAGTAAAGACAATGCCGGCCGGCAAGGTGCCGTCACGGCCAATTCGATTCAACTCTTCTTTGAGCATGAGAAAGAGCTCGGATAGTCGCGCCTCGATGATTTCTGCTACATAACGTTGTTTTGGTCGCTCAAGTTCTTTTGGATCAATCACGGTCAGGTCGATCGTGTCATCGCGGACGGTTTCTTTCATAGCCGTCCCGTACTTGATCTTGACGGCTTCAGCGAGATCAATCGAGGTTTTGAGGCCAATCGCAATGTCATGGGTAATGTGCATCGAGCCGATCGGCAGAATCGTTGCGTGGGCAAGGTCGCCATCTTCGTAGACCGAGAGGCCGGTCGTGCCAGCGCCAATGTCGATGAGTGCCACGCCGCTCTCTTTTTCGCGCCTTGTGAGCATGATTTCGGCAGTAGCCAGTGGGGTAAAGACAAGCTCGCTGACGGTTAAGCCGGCTTGGCTGACTGCTCGAACCAAGTTTTTAACGGCTGGCGAGGCGCAGCTGACGACGTGGGCGTCGACCTCTAAGCGGATGCCAGTCATGCCTACTGGATCAACAATGCCACCCTCGGCATCCACAGTGAAGGCCTTGGGCAGGACGTGAATGATTTCTCGGTTGGCGGGCATGGCAACTGCCCGGGCGGCATCTAGTACGCGGTCAACATCTTGTTGGGTAATTTCGCCGTCGGGGCGCGAGACCGCAATGACACCTTTTGAGCTGGTGGTTTCGACGTGTGCGCCACCCAAGCCAACAATCGCCGTCTTGAGTGGTTGCTGGGTGATACGCTCACTATCTTCGAGGACAGCTGAAATAGCCGAGACGGTCTCGCCAATGTCGACTACCTGGCCACGCCGAATGCCGCTGTTGCTGACGCGGCTCATGCTGACGATTTCGAGACCAGTGTCGCCAAGTCGTCCGACGGTCGCCGCTACCTTGGTGGTGCCAACGTCGAGTCCAAGGATCAGCTCATTGTGGGCCATGTACTCCCCTCGCCTATGCATGCTAGCTCTGGCCAGTATAGCGGCAGTTGGATTGGAGTGGCAAGGACGAGTAGGTTTGGTACAGTGTGTAGGTACTGGAGGGATCATGGCTGGTAAAAAACACGAGTCGGTGTTGCTCGAACTGTGGGAGTCGGTGTACGGCGCGGTGAGTCCAGATCGGACCGAGCGAGCGAATCAAGTGCATGAGCTCTACCATAGCTTTCGAGCGAAGTCGTTGGCTCGACGCCGGCCGATTGATGTGTTTGCCGACAAAGTCATTGGTGCGGCCGGCACGATTCCGATTGTCGAACTGCACATCGTGGTATTTGTGTGTTGGATTCTGATCAATACCGGTGTGCTGCCGGTTGTGCCCGTATTCGATCCCTACCCATTCGGTTTTCTGACGATGATGATTTCGATCGAGGCGATCTTCCTCTCGCTTCTGATTCTGATCGGTCAAAATCGTCAGTCAGTCGTGGCCGACTTGCGTGAAGAGATGAACTTTCAAATTACGGTTCAGTCGGAGCAAGAGGTGACGAAGTTGTTGAAATTAGTCAAAGAGATTCACGAGCACCACGGGTTAGCGCTTAAACGAGATAACGAGCTTGAACGGATGACAAAGAAGCTCGATACCTCAAAGCTTGAAGCCCAGATCGAACACGAATTTGAAGCCACAGAGCATGGTGGATCAGTGGTAGTCAAGAAGAAGATTACGCGACGTCGTTAGTCCATTGGCCAGCGTCGTCATGATCGTGGCCAAGTAGGTGTCGTAGACCATGCTCGAATAAGCCAAGGAGTTCGGCTTCGAGCGTCTCACCAAACCGGCCGATTTGGCGGATTGCTTGTGGCAGCGAGATAACAATAGTACCCAAATGAAGCGGCGTCTCGGTGTTCATCGGCAGGACAGTCCCCTGTTTGCTATCGATCGCAGTTGGCAGTGAAAGCACGTCAGTTGTTTTGTCTATGCCACGATGCGTCTGGTTTAGCGTCTGCATCTGCTGATCGTCAGTTACTAGTAGTTCAACGACTGCGTCTTGGAGGTTTGTTGGATGATAGTGTGCAAACACCGCTTGGAGTTGCTGCTCCACCAGAACAGCCGCGATTGGGAGCGGCTGTTCTTCAAGAATATCGACGGTCAAATGAGGAGCTTGGTTAGGCACCGAGTCGTTCCTTGACGAGCTTTGAGACGAGCGAGCCATCGGCCTTACCCCGAGTTTCGGGCATCAGGGCGCCCATCACCTTACCCATATCGCTTGCAGTAGAAGCGCCGGTTTTGGCGATGGCTGCCTCGACGAGTGGCACCAGCTCCGCTTCGGACAGCTGGGCTGGTAGATACTCGGCAAGCATGGCTGCTTCGGCAGCTTCTTTGTCAGCCAGTTCTGGACGGTTGCCGGCACGGAACTCGGCTTCAGCATCACGTCGTTGTTTCATCTCGCGGCCAATGACAGCAATTGCCTCGTCGTCTGACAGCTCGTGGCCGAGCTCAATCGACTTGTTCTTGAGCGCTGATTTGGTCATGCGAAGCACCGAGAGCTTGTCGGCATCACCGGCTTTCATGGCGGTAATCAGGTCTGCTTCAATGGTGGTTACGAGCGACATGGACTTCCTTAGTATCCGCGTTTGACGCGTTTTTGAATGGCTTTTCGGCGGGCCGATTGGCGGATGATGGTACGGGAGGTTCGCTTTGTGCGGTAACGGCGCTTTTTGACCTCGGACAGGATGCGACTCTGTTGGACCTCGCGGAAGAAACGACGAAGCACGACGTCGAATGACGCAGAGCGTGGTTTTCCGTCTCGGTCCCGGTTGTCGCGGCTATCTTGGAATTCTGGATTCAATGCAATTCACCTGCCCTTCGGAAGACAACCTTGAAGGTTGCCGTGATTGAGGAACTATACCATCGAACCGAGGCGCTGTCCACCGAGAAGGTGGAGGTGGATGTGATCAATCACCTGGCCGCCATGGCTGCGGGTATTGAAGACCAATCGGTAGCCATCGTTACTGATGCCCAGCTTTTCAGCTAGTGATTGAGCAGTTTTGATCATGTGGCCAACAATATGCTCATCACCTTCGGCCAAGGTCGCGGTGCTCTCAATGTGCCGTTTCGGCACAATCAGTACGTGTACCCGCGCCTTGGGAGCAATGTCGTCGAAGGCCACTACCATATCGTCGTTGTAGCGCAGCTCTGTGGGCCGTTTTCCGCTAGCGATACTACAGAACAAACATTTTTCCATAGGTCTATCATATGGGAGTGAAGGAATTGAGGCAAGAAAAAAGGACGCGAAGTGCGTCCCATATAATTTGATAGTAGCATTTGTGTCTACTTGCTCACTGCTGCGAGTGTTGCGTTGTAGTATCGATTGCAAGATGCGTACAGTTGCGGTGAGTGGTAGAACGGATTGTCCGCATGTCCATTGTGTGTTGGCGAGTATTCGTAGGCAAACGCTGTCAATGCTTCAGCTAATTTCCAATGTACATCACTCGATTCGGGGCAGGCCGCCGCTCCAAAGGAGATATAGCCTTTGCTTAGTTTTTGGGCATGAACGAGGTCGCCGATGAGTTGGTTTGCGGAGATTCGATAGCAGCCACCGTATTGTTGTACATACAAGTCAGGGTTAATCAACAGGTCTTCCGCAAGCAGTGTGTACATAAGGGCAGAATGCCATTCCCATGCCATGCAGCCGTCTCTGATTTGTATTGGTTCTACAGGTAAGGGGTTGACCAGAAGTGTGAATCCCAACGGTGACTTGTCGACCTCTTTCGAGACCGAGCAGAAGAAGCGGGCCTTGCTAGATCCCAGGCGGACGTTGAGTTGACTTAACCCCCTTTTGGATCCAAGCATGGCGATTGCTTCGAGCAAGATAGTTGGAATGCTGTCATTTTGGCGATTGAACTCTTCGAGTCGTAGCCGTCGTACGTTCAATCGTTTCGGCGACTCTACGAGCAGTCGACCAAGCTTTGTTGACCACAGGTCTTTGTATTCGGTGTGCCACTGGACCATGGCATGTACGTGACCCTCGGTTGTAATAGCTGGAATTGTTTGCGCGCGCATTGTTAATGGATACCTCTCCTAAAATGAACCGCTACCCAAGAGTTGAGTAGCCACGGCAGCTTACGCCAAACCTGTTAATTTGTCAAGATTCAGCGTTTTGACCGGATGTAGTTAACCCAGTGAGTTTTCATCCACTTCTTTTGAAATGCCAGCGTCTCGCCAAGGCCGCGGATCTTGAGTTCTTTGTCGACCACGCCCCCTTTGTGTGGGTGGTTGAATTTTTGGTAGAGCGGACTTGAGAAGCCGTGCGCGTAGTGCGCCAGCTCGTGAGCAATGACAGCTTGGATAACCTGTTCGGGAATTGTGAGATCCTTGAAGTAGCTAGTGATGGTAATGATGCTCCGCCGCTGGGTGGTGCCGTCGTGGTGCTTGACTGGCTTTCTCCCCCACTTGATTGAGCCCAAGCGGGCTGCTGCGGGCCGGCCAAATGTAATCACCACATCATTTGGCTGCTCGATATCCGAAAAATGCCGGTACCAAAGGTGCGCCAGCTGATCCTGTAGCCACTCGTTGTCACGAATTTCTACCGCAACGTTCACACTCTATCTATAGCACAAGTGCGTTACTTGGTTGGTGGGTTGTAGTAGCTGGCATCCCGCAGATTTTCAGGTAGAAAGCCAAGGTTAGTTGTGCTGTCGCCGTCGTGCTCTGGCCAGTGGTAGCCTTTGCCATAGCCCTGCTCCCGCATGAACTTTGTGGGGGCATTGCGGAGGTGCATAGGGATTGGATCAAGCGTCTTGGCTTGGACATCGTGCAGCGCCTCATCAATCGCTCGGATGACCGAACGACTCTTTGGTGCAGTGGCTAGGTAGGTGACGCACTGGGCAAGCATGATCCGGGCCTCGGGCATGCCAATCATGTGGACGGCCTGCATGGTATTCGTAGCAACGACGAGTGCTGTTGGTA
>ERZ1292633.5297-Hain-H41-02um-R1-5297-length-11683-cov-4_pt1 | contig 11683 bp, 23 predicted proteins | sample MGYA00564406_ERZ1292633 | MGnify/ENA primary metagenome ERZ1292633 (study PRJEB36523, sample SAMEA6512639) | groundwater metagenome | collected 2019-01-08 | study: AquaDiva: Metagenomics assemblies of 32 groundwater samples
CGAAGGCGGCCGGACCGTCGGCGCCGGTGTGGTCACCAAGATTCTGGCCTGAGGACTATGCTGACATGAGTGACAAGATCCGGATTCGCCTCAAGGCCTTCGACCACACGCTGCTGGATACCGCAGCGGCGGACATCGTCCGCACCGTGGAGAAGACCGGCGCGCAGGTTTCCGGCCCGATTCCGCTGCCCTGCAAGATCGAGCGGTGGACCGTGCTGCGGAGCCCCCACGTGGACAAGAAGAGCCGGGAACAGTTCGAGCTGCGGACCCACAAGCGGCTGCTCGACATCTCCGACTCCCGTCCCCAGACCATGGACGCCCTGACGAAGCTGGATCTTCCGGCTGGGGTGGACGTGGAGATCAAGGTCGGGTAGCGGATGAGCACAGGACTGATCGGACGGAAGCTCGGGATGACCCGGCTCTTCGGCGAGGATGGCGAGTCGGTGCCGGTCACGGTCATCGAAGCCGGCCCCTGCCAGGTGCTCCAGGTCCGGGATGGCCGGACCCAGCTGGGGTTTGGCACCAAGCGCCCCAGCCGGGCGCCCAAGGCGGAACTGGGCCATGCCAAGCTGGCCGGGCTCGATGCCGCGCCGCAGGTGGTGCGCAGCTTCCCCGCCGGGGACGCGGTGCGGCAGGCCGGGGAGACGGTCACCGTCGCGCTGTTCCAGGCGGGGGACACCATCAAGGTGACCGGCCGGACCAAGGGGCGCGGGTTCCAGGGCGTGGTGCACCGGTACGGCATTGGCGGCGGTCCCGCCTCCCACGGCAACACCCGCCATCGGAAGCCGGGGTCGATCGGGCCCGGCACCAATCCGTCGCGGGTCATCAAGGGCAAGCGGATGCCCGGACACATGGGTGATGCCCGGAAGACCGAGCTCGGGCTGCGGATCGTCCGGGTCGACGCCGAACGGAACCTGCTGTTTGTCCGGGGCGCGGTCCCGGGGTCGAAGAACGGCATTGTCATGATCGCCAAGCAGGCGGGACGGAGCCGGTATGCTTGAGGCCGCTCTCTTTTCGAATGCCGGTGCCAAGGCCTCCGGGGCCTTTGCGCTGCCGGCCGACTATTTCGACGGTACGGTCAACGAGCCGGTGCTGCATCAGGCCGTGAAGACCTATCTCGCCAACCAGCGCCAGGGCACCGCGTCCACCAAGACCCGCGCCAGGGTGTCGGGTGGCAATCAGAAGCCGTGGCGTCAGAAGGGCACCGGTCGGGCCCGGGCCGGCACCACCCGGGCGCCCCATTGGCGGGGCGGTGGTGTCGCCTTCGGCCCGTCGCCCCGGGACTACCGGACCGCGATTCCGGTCAAGGTCCGGCGGCTGGCCCGGCGGTCGGCGCTCAACGCGCGGGCCCGGGAAGGCGCCTTCTGTGTGATCGAAGGGCTGGACTTCGCGGCGCCCAAGACCAGCGCGCTGGTGGGACTGCTGGAGAAGATGGGGCTGGCCGGTCGCAAGGTCCTGCTGCTGACCGAAGGGATCAAGCAGAACGTCTATCTGAGCGCCCGGAACGTGCCGGGGCTGGACGTCCTTCCCTGGGCTGACGCCAGTGCCTACGACGTGCTGTGGGCCGAGGTGGTGGTCGCGGAGCGGCCGGCGGTGGGTGGAGAGGTGACTGACGGCACGGTCGAGGTGCAGGTCAGGGTCCCGAAGGTCAAGGTGCCGAAAGCCAAGGCCAAGGCGACGAAGCCGGCGGCGCCCAAGGCCAAGGCGGCCAAGAAGGCCGCCCCCAAGGCCAAGGTCGCCAAGAAGGCGCCGGCCAAGAAGGCGGCCAAGCAGGCCGCCAAGAAGAAGAAGGGAAGCAAATAATGCCGGAACTGCACGACACGATCGTTCGGCCGCTCATCACCGAGAAGAGCTCCGCGGCGTTCCAGAGTCGCAAGGAGTACACCTTCGTGGTGCATCCGAATGCCAGCAAGCCGCAGATCCGCCTGGCCCTGGAGACCCTGTTCGGGGTGACCCCGACGGCGATCCGGACCATGCAGATGCGCCGCAAGGAAGTCTCCCGGGGTCGGGTCCGCGGGACGACCGCCCGGTGGAAGAAGGCCGTGGTCACCCTGAAGGACGGGGATCAGATCCCCGTGTTCGAGGGCTGAGATGAGCATTCGCCAGTTTCGCCCGATGACGGCCGCCACCCGCTTCAAGTCGGTGTCAGGGTTTGACGAGATCACCCGCGACACGCCGGAGAAGTCGCTGCTGGAGCCGCTCACCAAGTCGGGCGGCCGGAACAACCTTGGCCACCTCACCATGCGGCACCGGGGCGGCGGCCACAAGCGGATGTACCGCCGGATTGACTTCAAGCGGAACAAGTTCGGGATTCCGGCCAAGGTGTCGGAGATCGAATACGATCCGAACCGGAGCGCCCGGCTGGCGCTGCTGGTCTATGCCGATGGGGAGAAGCGCTACATGCTGCACCCCAAGGGGCTCAACCAGGGGGACACGGTGATCTCCGGGCCGGGCTCCGAAGCCCGGAACGGGAACGCCCTGCCCCTGTCCGAGGTGCCGCTCGGCATGAACGTGCACAACATCGAGCTGAAGGTCGGCAAGGGCGGCCAGCTGGCCCGGTCGGCCGGGACCTATGCCCAGGTCATGGCGCGGGAAGGCACCTACGTGACCGTCCGGCTCCGGTCCGGCGAGACCCGGCTGATTCTGGGCCGCTGCATGGCCACCATCGGGGAGGTCGGCAACTCGGAGCATGAGTTGCTGTCGGTCGGCAAGGCCGGGAAGACCCGGTGGCTCGGTCGGCGGCCCAAGGTCCGGGGCGTCGCGATGAACCCGGTCGATCACCCGCTCGGCGGTGGTGAAGGCAAGACCTCCGGGGGTCGGCCGCCGGTGTCCCCGTGGGGCAAGCCGGAAGGCGTCAAGACCCGTGGTCGGAAAAAGAATTCCAACCGTCTCATCGTGCGCGGCCGCAAGCGCGGGAAGGCGACCAAGTAATGGCACGCAGCGTCAAGAAGGGCCCCTATGTGCAGGCGGCACTCCTCCTCAAGGTGGAGCTGCTCAACGCCAAGAATGACAAGCGGGTGGTCAAGACCTGGAGTCGGTCGAGCACCATCCTGCCGGAGTTCGTGGGCCACACCTTCGCGGTGCACAACGGCACCAAGTTCGTGCCGGTGTACTGCACCGAGAACATGGTGGGTCACAAGCTCGGCGAGTTTTCCCCGACCCGACTGTTCCGAGGCCACAGCGGTAGGCTGGTCGCGGACAAGAAGGCGAGCCCGGCGTGAATCCCATGGACGGACGAGCGATTCAGCGCGGGGTGCGGCAGTCGCCCCGCAAGATGCGCCTGGTGGTGGACCTGATCCGCGACCGGGACGTCAACGAGGCCTACGCGATTCTCGAGTTTTCGAAGAAGCGGGCCGCCCGGCAGGTCGCCAAGACCCTGAAGTCGGCGGTGGCCAACCTGGAGCAGAAGGCGCTCCAGTCGAACGCGCCGTTTGATGTTGACGCGCTCAAGGTGACCAAGGCCATCGTCAACGCGGGGCCAATGCTCAAGCGGTTCACCCCGGCGGCGCAGGGTCGGGCCACCCCGATTCTCAAGCGGACCAGCCACGTCGAGATCATCGTGGCCGACAAGGAGATCGCCTGATGGGCCAGAAGACACATCCAATCGGGTTCCGGCTCGGGGTCGTCAAGCCCTGGTCCTCCCGGTGGTATGCCCGGAAGGAGATGCCCGCCCTCCTGAAGGAGGACGAGCTGATCCGGAAGTACCTCCATGCCCGTCTGGGCCACGCGGCGATTGCCCAGATCGACGTCGAGCGCCGGCCCGGCAAGGTGACGGTCACGGTGCACACCGGCCGGCCCGGCGTGGTGATCGGGAAGAAGGGCGCCGAAGTCGACAAGCTGCGGGACGAGCTGAGCCAGCTGACCGGCAAGGAAGCCGCGATCAACGTCGAGGAGATCAAGCGACCCGAGATCTCGGCCCAGCTGGTGGCCGACAACATCGCCCGGCAGATCGAACAGCGGATCAGCTTCCGGCGGGCCATGAAGCGGGCCATTCAGTCGGCGATGCGGATGGGCGCCCAGGGCATCCGGTTGCGGTGCGCCGGACGGCTGGGCGGTTCCGAAATCGCCCGGACCGAGGGGTATCGGGAGGGCCGGGTGCCGCTTCACACGCTGCGGGCCGACATCGACTACGCCACCGCCACGGCCAGGACGACCTACGGGGCGATCGGCATCAAGGTCTGGATCTTCCGCGGCGAGGTCGTGGAGGACGTCGCGGGCCGGACTTACAGCACGGGGGCATGACGCAATGCTGGCGCCAAAGCGGATCAAGTTCCGCAAGCAGTTCAAGGGCCGGACCAGGGGGATTGCGACCCGCGGCAACACGGTGGCCTTCGGGATCTACGGGCTGATGAGCCTGGATCCGGGGTGGATCACCAACCGGCAGATCGAAGCGGCCCGGGTGGCCCTGACCCGGGCGATGAAGCGGGGCGGCAAGGTGTGGATCCGGATCTTCCCGGACAAGCCGATCACCAAGAAGCCGGCCGAGACCCGGATGGGCAAGGGCAAGGGCAATCCGGAGGGCTGGGTGGCGGTGGTCAAGCCGGCCCGGATGCTGTTTGAGGTGGACGGGGTGACCGAGCAGATGGCCCGGGAGGCGTTTGCCCTGGCCGCCGCCAAGCTGCCGGTGCAGACCCGGTTCGTCATTCGCGAGGAGATCTGACGATGAGTGCGAGTGAGCTGCACCAGATGAGTGACGAGGAACTGACGGCCAAGCTGGGCGAGTTTACCGAGGAGCGGTTCCGGCTCCGGTTCCGGTCGGCCACGGAATCGCTCGAGAGTCCGATCCGGTTCCGTACCCTGCGGCGGGACATTGCCCGGATCAAGACCCTGCTGCGCCAGCGGCGCAGCCGGGTGTGAGGGAGACCAGAATGACTGAGTTGAAGAATGACGCCGGCACGCCGGCACGGAACCACCGCAAAGTGCGGACCGGGGTGGTCACCAGCGACAAGATGACCCGGACCGTCACCGTCCGCCTGGAGCGTCGGGTGGCGCATCCGGTCTACGGCAAGCGGATGCTGCGCACGTCGAAGTTCCACGCGCGCGACGACCTCGGTGCCAAGATTGGCGACACGGTCCGGATCATGGAGACCCGGCCCCTTTCCAAGCTGGTCCGGTGGCGGGTCACCGAGATTCTCGAACGGGCAAAGTAGGCCACCATGGTACAACAGGAAACGATCCTCAGGATCGCGGACAATTCGGGAGCCCGGAAGGCGCTGGTGATTCGCGTCCTGGGGGGCTCGAAGCGGCGCTACGCCGGGCTGGGGGACAAGGTGATCGTGACGATCAAGGACGCGATCCCGACCGGCCAGGTCAAGAAGGGCGAAGTGGCCAAGGCGGTGATCGTCCGGACCGTCAAGGAGACCCGGCGGCGCGACGGGACCTACATCCGGTTCGACGAGAACGCCGCGGTGCTGATTACCGACACCGGCGAGCCGCGGGCGACCCGGATCTTCGGGCCGGTGGCCCGTGAACTGCGCGACAAGCGATACATGAAGATCGTGTCGCTGGCGCCGGAGGTGATCTGACATGAAGCCGCTGGTTCACAAGAAGGTGAAGCGGGTCCGGCAGAAGCCGGTCGTGCGGCAGAAGATGACCGCCACCAAGGGCGACCTGGTGCAGGTGATCTCGGGCGATGACAAGGGGAAGCGGGCCCGGGTCCTCCGGGTGCATCCCAAGCGTGGCCGGGTGACGCTGGAAGGCGTCAACGTGGTCAAGCGGCACCGTCGGGCGTCGCAGACCACCGAGGCGGGGATCATCGAATTCCCGGCCCCGATTCACCATTCCAAGGTGATGCTGATCGACCCCAAGAGCGGCGCCCCGACCCGGGTGCGTCGGCGGGTGGACAAGGATGGCACGGTGGAACGCATCGCCGTGAAGTCCGGTGAACCGATTCCGAGGACCCGGTAATGGCCGAGAAGCCGCAGCAGACGAAGGGCAAGGGAGGCGCTCCCGGCGCCGGGGGGGGCAAGAAGTCCGCCGCTCCGGCCGGGGCCACCGATCCCGCGCCGAAGTCGCGGGTAGGCACCCCGCGGTTCCAGACGCTCTATCAGGACACCATCCGGCCTCGGCTGGCCAAGAGCTTCGGGCTGGACAACCCGAACCAGGTGCCCCGGATCGTCAAGATCGTGCTCAACGTGGGCCTGGGCGAAGGATCCAAGAACCCCAAGCTGATTGACGCGGTGGCCGACGAGTTCAGCCTGATCACCGGGCAGCGGCCGGTGGTGACCAAAGCCAAGAAGGCGATCGCCAATTTCAACCTCCGGCAGGGCATGCCGGTGGGGGTGATGGTGACGCTGCGCGGGGCGAGGATGTACGAGTTTCTGGACCGGTTCATCACCCTGGCGCTGCCGCGGACCCGCGACTTCCGGGGCCTGCCGGACCGCAGCTTTGATGGCCAGGGGAACTACACCTTCGGCATCAAGGAACAACTGATCTTTCCCGAGATCGACTACGACAAGGTCGAGAAGATCCACGGGATGGACATCACGGTGGTGACGTCGACCGACCGGGACGATCTGGCGATGGCGCTGCTCAAGGAGTTTGGCTGGCCGTTCCGGGTCGAGACCCCGTCGCGGGCCGCCTGACCCGATGCCACGAACTGAGGGACGAGGATAATCCATGGCGAAGACCTGTTGGATCGAGCGGGCCAAGCGGGCTCCGAAGTTCAAGTCGCGGGTGGTGCGTCGATGCAATCGATGCGGCCGCGTCCGCGCGTACCTTCGGCGGTTCGGTCTCTGCCGCATTTGTTTCCGTGAGCTCGCGCTCAAGGGGGAGATCCCCGGTGTGCGCAAGGCCAGCTGGTAGGAGGATAGGCCAAGCATGAGTATGACTGATCCCGTAGCGGATATGTTGACCCGCATCCGCAACGCGTATGCCGCGGGTCACCGGCGAGTGGATATTCCCCGATCCCGGTTCAAGGCGGAACTGGCACGGCTGCTCCGAGAGAATAACTATCTCTCGGACTGCAAGGAGCTGGAGCTGGAGGGACGCTCCGTGCTGCGGCTGTATCTCCGCTATCACAACGACCTGCCCGTCGTTCGGGAGCTGCAGCGCGTCAGCAGCCCGGGGCTCCGGCGCTACGTCAAGTGCCGCGACATTCCGCGGATCAAGAACGGCCTGGGCGTGGCCATAGTCTCGACCCCCCGTGGGTTGATGACCGATCGCGATGCCCGACGGGCCAACCTCGGCGGCGAGCTCGTCGCCGTGCTCTGGTAGAGGGCGCCATGTCGCGCATTGGAAAGCGCCCCATTGCGGTGCCGTCCGGCGTCACGGTCGCCATTGCCGGCAACCGGGTCACTGCCAAGGGCCCCAGGGGGGAACTGCACCGGGACCTGGCCTCCGGGATCACCGCCACCCTGACGGACGGAGTGGTCCAGGTGAGCCGGGAGTCGGATGCCCCGAGCCAGAAGGCGCTGCACGGGCTGTCCCGCACCCTGGTCGCCAACCTGATCGACGGGGTCGACAAGGGCTTCGAGAAGGTGCTGGAGATCCAGGGGGTCGGGTACAAGGCCGAGGTCACCAAGACCGGCATCACCCTGATCGTCGGCCTGTCCCATCCGGTGCACTATCCGGCGCCCGAGGGGATCAAGCTGGCGGTCGAAGGCAACACGACGGTCCGGATCAGTGGACCCAGCAAGGAACTGGTTGGCCAGGTCGCGGCCGAGCTCCGCAGCGTCCGTCCGCCCGAGCCCTACAAGGGCAAGGGCGTGCGGTACCAGGGTGAGCACGTCCGCCGCAAGGCTGGCAAGACAGGAGCCAAGTAATGCGACCGATTCACGCGCCCAAGACCCGGGCCGATCGCCGCTACCGGCGGCACCTCCGGGTCCGGAAGAAGGTAACCGGCACCGCGGAGCGTCCGCGCCTGGTGGTCTACCGGTCGCTCAAGCACATCTACGCCCAGCTGGTCGACGATCAGCGTGGCGTGGTCCTGCTCGGGGTGTCCGATCAGCTCAAGGACCTGGTGGTCACCGGCGCCGGGAAGGTGGCCCGCGGCAAGGCGGTGGGCCAGCGGATCGCCGCCCGCGCCAAGGAGGCCGGGGTCAGCAAGGTTGTCTTCGACCGGGCGGGTTACCGCTACCACGGGCGGGTCCAGGCGGTGGCCGAGGGCGCGCGTCAAGGGGGACTGGAATTCTGATGACTGAAGAGACGAAGGCTCCGACGACCGAGGCGCCCAAGCCGGACGCACCCCAGCCGCGCCGCGGGGGTGGCGGTGGTGGCCGAGGCAGTGGTGGGCGGGGGCGCGGGGGGGAACGGCCGCGTCGGGATCGCTCCGAGAGCAGTGACCTGATGGAGAAGGTGGTGGACATCAACCGCGTCGCCAAGGTGGTCAAGGGCGGACGCCGGTTCTCGTTCAATGCCCTGGTCGCCGTGGGCGACGGCAAGGGACGGGTCGGGATTGCCACCGGCAAGGCCAACGAAGTCTCCGAGGCGGTCCGCAAGGCCGTCGAAGCGGCCCGCAAGGCGATGGTCTCGGTGCCCCGGGTCGGGACCACGATTCCGCACGACATCATCGGGCACCATGGGGCCGGCCGGGTCCTGCTCAAGCCGGCTGCCACGGGTACCGGGATCATCGCGGGCGGTCCGGTGCGGGCGGTGCTGGAGTGCGTCGGGATAACCGATATTCTGACCAAGTGCCTGGGCTCCACCAATCCCCACAACATGGTGCGGGCGACAATGGATGGGTTGCTGCATCTGATCACCGTGGGGCAGGTGGCCGCCGAACGGGACATCGAGGTCGGCTCCATTCCGTACCGGCCCCGGCAGGAGGAGGCGTAGTCATGGGACGCAATCCAGTCGTCGGTCGTCAGGGTCCTGCGGCCCACGCCGACATGCTGCCCACCGAGACGGTGGCGGCCGGGTTCCGGGTCAAGCAGATCCGGTCGAAGAGCGGTCACGCCGAGACCATGCGGCGCACCCTCGCTTCGCTGGGACTCCGGCACTACCAGCAGGAGATCGTGGTCCAGGATTCCCCGTCCATTCGGGGAATGCTCTTTAAGGTGCGGCACCTGGTGAAGGTGACGCCGATCGTGGAGGCGTAGTGTCCAACAACGACAAGACCCCGCTGACCCTGTCCAACCTCCGACCGGCGCCGGGCTCCCATCGGAGCCGCCGTCGGGTCGGCCGGGGCGTCGGCAGTGGACTGGGCAAGACGTCCGGCAAGGGCCATAAGGGCCACAAGGCCAGGACCGGTGGCTCCACCAATCCCGGGTTTGAAGGCGGGCAGATGCCGATGTATCGGCGGCTCCCCAAGCGCGGGTTCACCAATCCGTTCAAGGAAGTGAACCAGGTAGTCAACCTGAAGGACCTGGGTCGGCTGACCGGGACCGAGGTGACGCCGGAGAGCCTGGCCGCCGCCGGGGTGATCGACTACCCGGAGCGTCCCGCCAAGCTGCTGGGCGTGGGGGCGGTGGAGCAGGCGTATGCCGTGCGTGGGTTGGCGTGTTCCGCGGCGGCCCGGACCAAGATCGAGGCGGCCGGCGGAACGGTCGAGGCCTGATGACGGCGCCCCGGGTTCCCAATCTCGCGATGGATGAGGAGCTGAAGTCCAAGCTCCTCTTCACCCTCTTCGCGATTCTGCTGTACCGGGTCGGCGCCCACATCGCCTCACCGGGGGTCAACGTCCCGGCCCTGGCGGCCTTCATTCAGAATTCCGCGGCGGCCGGGTTCTTCGGCCTGTACGACGCCCTCGGAGGCGGCCTCTCCCGGGCGACCGTCTTCGCGCTGGGCATCATGCCGTACATCTCCGCCTCGATCATCTTCCAGCTGGCCGGCGGCATGGTGCCCACCGTCAGCAAGATGCAGAAGGAAGAGGACGGCCGGAAGAAGCTGACCCAATGGACCCGGTACATGACCGTGTTCATCTCGCTCTCCCAAGCCTATACCTTCACCCTCTTCACCGAGGGCATTCCAGGCGCGGTCCCCAACGCGGGCTTCGCGTCGCGGCTGATCATGGTCACCACCCTGACCTCGGGCGCGATCTTCGTGATGTGGCTGGGCGAGCAGATCACCGAGCGCGGGATCGGCAACGGGATGAGCCTGCTGATCACCATCTCGATTCTCGAGGCCTTCTGGCCCACCTCGATTCAGCTGGCCCAGTTCACCCGCGACGGGATCGTCAGCCCGATCGGGCTGGTCATCCTGGTCTCGGCGTTCCTCGGGTCGATTGCCGCGGTCGTCGGCATGACGATCGCCGCCCGGCGGATTCCGATTCAGATTCCCCGCAAGGTCATGAGCCGGGGCCGGATCCGCGAGGGCCAGAAGACCTTCATCCCGATCCGGCTGATCACCGCCGGCGTGATGCCGATCATCTTTGCCCAGACGATCATCATCGTCCCCGGCACCATCGCCCAGTTCTCCCAGCGGCCCGCCCTGCTGGAGATCGCGAATTTCTTCCAGCCCGGTAGCCTGGTCTACAATATCGTGTTCGGGTCGATGATCGTGCTGTTCAGCTTCTTCTATACCGCCATCATCTTCAATGCGGTGGACCTGTCGGAGAACCTGAAGAAGCAGGGCACCTTCATTCCGGGTGTGCGTCCGGGTGCGCCGACAGCCGACTACATCGACCAGACCCTCTCCCGGGTGACCCTGCCCGGCGCGGTCTTCCTCGCCGTCATCGCCATCATCCCGACCCAGGTCGGGGTGTGGGTCGGCTTCCAGAACTTCGGGGCCTTCGGCGGCACCTCCATCCTGATCGTGGTCGGCGTGTTGCTCGACACGATTGGCCAGGTGGAACAGCACCGGACCCTGCGGAAGTACGACAGCTTCATGAAATCTGGACGCGTGAAGTTCCGCGGGCGCCAGCGCTTCATCTAGAGCCATCGTGGATCTCCTGTTGCTTGGACCCCCTGGTGCCGGCAAGGGCACGCAGGGGGTTCGTCTTTCGGCCCGGCTCGGGCTGCCCAAGCTGGCCACCGGCGATCTGCTCCGGGAAGCGGTCACCCAGCGAACCCCGCTGGGCCTGAAGGCCCAGGCGATCATGGAGGCGGGCGCGCTGGTGAGCGATGATCTCATCCTCGCGATGGTGCGGGAAGAACTGGCCAGGCCGGCGGCCCGGCGCGGAGTCATCTTCGACGGGGTCGTCCGCACCATCCCGCAGGCGGAAGGGGTGGCGGCGCTCCTGGCGGAGGGGGGGCTGCAGATCGACCTGGTTCTCTTTCTCGATGTGTCGGACGAGGAGATCCTCGGGCGGATCGCGAAGCGGCGGGGGATCGAAGGCCGGGTCGACGATGCCCCCGAATCGGTGGCACGACGGCTCAAGGCCTACCGGGAACAGACCGCTCCGGTGCTGGCCTGGTACCAGGCCCGGGGCGGAGTGACCCGGATCGAGGGGACCGGCACGGTCGATGAGATCGCAGCCCGCATCCTCCGGGCCGTGGAGCCCTGAGATGGTGACCCTCAAGTCGGAGCGGGAGATCGAGATCATGGCCCGGGCCGGCGCCATCGTCCACGGGACCCTGGCGCTGATGCGGACCCTGGCCCAGCCCGGGGTCTCCACCGAGGATCTCGATCGGGCCGCCGAGGCCTTCATCAGGGGTCACAAGGGCGCCAAGCCGTCCTTCAAGGGGCTCTACGGCTTCCCCAAGACGCTCTGCACCTCGATCAACGAGGAGATTGTCCACGGCATCCCGTCGAGCCGGCGGGTGCTTCGGGAGGGGAACATCGTCAGCGTGGATGTCGGGGTGCA
>ERZ1292633.5302-Hain-H41-02um-R1-5302-length-11678-cov-4_pt1 | contig 11678 bp, 10 predicted proteins | sample MGYA00564406_ERZ1292633 | MGnify/ENA primary metagenome ERZ1292633 (study PRJEB36523, sample SAMEA6512639) | groundwater metagenome | collected 2019-01-08 | study: AquaDiva: Metagenomics assemblies of 32 groundwater samples
TATTGCTATCTTGACGATCTGGCGTTGTGGGCGGGCCGTATGTGGCGGCGAGCAGGCACCCCGACCGAGGCCATAAAATAGCCCACATTGAATATGCCTGACAAGGCCCGCATCAACAAGGATTGAACTATGACGCTCGAAATAGCCCGTTTTAACATGATCGAACAGCAGATTCGCCCGTGGAATGTGCTGAACCATGGACTTCTGGAGCTGCTTGGCAAGGTGCGGCGTGAAGATTTCGTGCCAACGGCCTATAAGGAGATGGCCTTTATGGACATTGAGATACCGCTGGGTGGTGTTGGGCAAAGTAATGGGCAAAGCATGCTGGCGCCGCGCTTGGAAGCGCGTTTGGTGCAATCGCTTGAACTGGAAGCTTCCCATAAAGTGCTGGAGATTGGCGCTGGGTCGGGCTTCATGGCGGCTTTGCTTGGGCACTTGGCGCACAGAGTTGTGAGCCTAGAAAATAACACCGAACTTGTGGCATTTGCCAACGCCAACTTACGGCGAGCGGGTCTGACGAATGTGACGGTTCGTGAGGTGGACGGAGCCAAGGGCTTAAGCGGCGAAGCCGATTTTGATGCCATCTTGTTGTCTGGCTCGGTGGCGGCTGTGCCGCAAGTTTTGCTAGATCAGCTCAAGGTAGGGGGGCACTTGGTGGCGGTCGTCGGTGACGAGCCGATCATGCGAGCGGTTCGCTACACCCGTGATGGTGAAAAAGCATGGCGCGCCGATGACCTGTTTGACACCATAGCGCCGCGCTTGAGCGGCTTCGATGAAAGCCCACGCTTCCAATTTTGAAGAGCGCACGATGAACACTGCTGCTATTGCTGTTGTCGATTTAAAAGACTGGTTTGCTGCCCATCCCAATGCTGTGTTGCTGGATGTGCGTGAGGACTGGGAGCATGCCCGTGCGGCTATCCGCGTTGCGGGGGTGCGCGGCTTGCACATCCCGATGCTGGAGCTGTCTTCGCGCTTACATGAGCTAGAAGGATTGCAGCCTGTCGTCTGTTATTGCCATCATGGCCTGCGAAGTCAGCAAGTCGTCGCATTCCTGGCGCACCGGGGCCACGAATCGGTCTATAACCTCGTCGGCGGCATTGATGCGTGGTCTATGCAGGTCGATGCGGCAGTACCCCGCTACTGAGCGCTAAGCGCTCGTATGATTCAAAACACGCGAACAACTTTAATAGCAAGGAAGACCCATGTTCTCTGACCAGAGATTGCCCGCTGCCGCTAAAAAACATGCATTTCGATTAGGCCTTGTGGCTGCTGCCATGAGTTTGTTGGCCGGGGCCGCTCGGGCAGAAAACTTGCAAGAGTTGTATGACATGGCCCATGCTTATGATGCGACTTATCTGGCGGCCCGTGCGCAGGCGGAGTCAGCCCAATATAAAGCGGATCAAGCCAAGGCACTGTTCAGGCCGTCAGTTGCTGCGACGCTGAGCACCGGGCGCAGAATGAGCGAGCTTGCGCCAAGTCTCCTCAATAATGATTTAGTGCGGGTCTATGGCAACTCTTCCGGCGCGACGATTGATTTGAGGCAGAGTCTCTTTAACCGTGCCAATAGCAAGGCTGTCGACCAGGCGGAACGGGGCCTTGAAGTGTCCAAATCACAATTGGCTGCAGCTGAGCAAGAATTGATCATCCGTGTCGCACAAGCCTACTTTGATGTCTTGGCTGCACAAGACGTATTGACGACCGTCAAGGCGAACAAGGCCGCTATCTCTGAGCAGTTGGCATCGGCAAAGCGTAATTTTGAAGTCGGCACCGCGACGATTACCGATACGCGTGAGGCTCAAGCAAGGTACGACTTGGCCGTGGCGCAGGAAATTGCTGCGAACAACGATTTGCTGGTTAAGCGTGTGACGATTGATCAGTTGGTTGGCAAAAGCGGCGTGGCCCCCAAATCACTTGCGGTGCCCGTCAAGTTACCCGCCTTTGAAAGCGATCGAATCGATCAATGGGTGCAAAAAGCCGAAGCCGAGCACCCATCCATTGTGCAAGCCCGCTTGGGGTATGAGATTGCCAAACTTGAAACGGAAAAATCAAAGGCGGGACATCTACCGACCTTGGGTTTGACAGCAAGTGCGGGTCAAACCCGCGGATGGGGCGGAGCTCAGGAAATCAATCCAAAGTCTGCGAGTATTGGTGTCGCCCTGTCGATCCCAATCTACGAAGGCAACCTAACCAGCAATCGTGTTAAAGAAACCGTTGCCTTGGAAGAAAAATCTCGCCTTGACCTTGAAGCTGCGCGCCGTGCTGTAACGCAGTTAACACGCCAGGCCTACTTGGGCGTTGTATCGGGGCGTTCATCGGTGCAAGCGTTTGAAGCCGCAGAGACTTCTAACAAGTTGCTACTGGAATCTACGCAACTCGGCTACAAGGTGGGCGTGCGCGTTAACCTCGATGTTCTGAATGCCCAAAATCAGCTTTATTCGACACAAAAGGACTTGGCCAAGGCGCGTTACGACGTGATTGTGGGGGGCTTGAAGTTGCTGCAGGCCAGTGGTCAATTGGTGCCAACCGATCTGGTCAGCGTGAATAACTTGGTGGCCAAATAAGGCTGTACGCGGCGCATGCTATTGGTACTTTCTCCCGCGAAGTCACTCGACTTTGAAAGCACGGTTGCGCCAGAAATTCTGGCTCATGCCAGTGTGCCGCTGTTTATGGATCAATCGGCTGAACTCAATGCCGTTCTGCGTGAGCTCAAGGCCTCCGATTTGGCCGATTTAATGGACTTGTCGGAAAGCCTGGCGGAACTGAACTTCAGGCGAAACCGTGCTTGGTCACGCCGCATGACGGCCAAAAATAGCCGCCCTGCTGTGCTGGCATTTAACGGTGACGTTTACGATGGCTTGCAAGCCAAGTCGCTGCCATTGGCTGATTTGTTGTGGGCACAGGAGCGCATCGCGATTTTGTCGGGTCTTTACGGCGTATTGCGCCCGCTAGATCGGATGCAAGCGTACCGCCTGGAAATGGGGCGGCCCTTGCGCCATGCTGCGGGTTCAGGACTTTACTCATTTTGGGGTGACTCCCTGGCACTGCACCTGAATAAACGCAGCGCTAAACATCACCCGCAGGTGTTGGTTAACTTGGCATCTCAAGAGTATTTCAAATCGGTTAAACGCAAGTCTTTGCAGGCGCGTGTTGTCGAGTGTGTTTTTGAAGACTTCAAGAACGGTGACTACAAAGTCATCAGCTTTTTCGCGAAGCGTGCACGTGGTTTGATGGCGCGCTTTGCGATTACTGAGCGCCTTACTGATGTTGAGCAACTGAAGTTCTTTGACGCAGAAGGCTACCGCTTTACAGCAGCCGCTTCAGGCGCGGACCAGTGGGTGTTTAGGCGCAAAGTTACGGTTTGATTCCAGCGTGCTCGATATTTTGCGTACCCCGTAGCAAAATAGGACCATGAGCAATCCCACTCCAAACACACCGGTGCAGCCCATCACCGTAGAGATCAAGCGTTGGATCGTGGCACAAGCCGAGGTCGGCGTTGACCCCGACACCGTGCTTAAAGCCATGCTGGACAGCGGTTGGCATGAAGATGTTGCCATGCTGGCGATGGAGCAATCACTGCAAGAGCATTTGCAGACCCAGAAGGCGCAGGCGCTGCCCAATCAGTTGGTCGCGGCTGTTGGCCCTGATATCGATTCGCGTCGGCACCCGTCTTCAATCTGGGCGCATGACCGTGAAGTGCAAATTTTGCTGGCTCTTCAGCATCCGCGCATAGTCTTACTGGGTGGGCTGCTTTCGCACGAGGAATGCGATGAAATGAAGGCGCTAGCCAGTGTGCGTTTGGCACGTTCCGAAACCGTGGAAAACCGCAGTGGCGGCAATGAAGTTCATGAGGCGCGTACCAGCCACGGTATGTTTTTTCAGCGTGCCGAAAATGAGCTATGCCACCGTGTCGAGCGGCGCATTGCCTCGCTTGTCGGCTGGCCGCTTGAAAATGGTGAAGGCTTGCAGGTGCTGCGCTACAGCCCCGGTGCGCAGTACAAACCACACTATGACTATTTCGATGTCGCTGCACCCGGAACGGCTTCGATTTTGGCGCGGGGCGGGCAGCGTGTTGGGACGATCGTGATTTACCTTAATACGGTGCCAGGGGGCGGCGGCACCGTTTTCCCAGAGCTGCAAATGGAAGTGTCGCCGATCAAAGGTAACGCCGTATTCTTTGCTTACCCGCAGCCGCACCCCTCATCAGGTAGCTTACATGGTGGTTCGCCGGTCTTAGAGGGCGAAAAATGGGTTGCTACCAAGTGGCTGCGCGAGGGTGTTTTTGCCTGACAGGGCGGGTTTGACCTCACCTGAATTGTTCAGAAGTACGAGAACTGTCTTGGCGTGTTGCTAATTTGAAATGAAAAAACCCGGCATGCCGGGTTTTTTTGCGATTTGCGAGATTTGTTGGCGAATCAACCAGACCTAACGCTGGGGCGTGCGCCCGCCGCCGTTGCGTGATGGGCGACCCCCTGCGTTAGACGTGCGCCCCTCAGTTCGGTTACCCCCGCCGTGGCTAGAATTTCGTCCACCAGCATTGCTGCCACTTCCGCTATTTCCGCGGGCTTGGCCCTGAGCTGGCTTAGCAGCACCGCTTGATGGGCGGTTAGGTTGTCCTCGGCCTCCACCAGCAGGAGCACCACGCCCACGATCAGAACGGCCACCGCCGCCGCTATGGCTGCGCAAATTGCCGTTCAAAACCATGCGCCCCAGAACGATGGGCTCTGGTTTGGCGTTCGGGTCAGGCTCAAAACCTGCGACGACTTGCTTGGGAATCTCGCGCTTGATGAGTTTTTCAATGTCACGCAAGAACGCTAGCTCATCAACGCAGACCAAAGAAACCGCTTCACCGTTTGCGCCTGCACGGCCCGTGCGTCCAATACGGTGCACATAGTCTTCAGGCACATTGGGTAACTCAAAGTTCACGACGTGAGGCAGTTGATCAATATCAATGCCACGCGCTGCGATATCGGTCGCTACCAACACTTGCAAGCTGCCGTTTTTGAAGTCGGCCAGCGCTTTGGTGCGTGCTGTTTGGCTTTTGTTGCCGTGAATGGCCATCGCGCTGATGTCTTCCTTATTCAGGAATTCCGTCAAGCGATTCGCGCCGTGCTTCATCCGCGTGAACACCAGCACTTGGTGCCAGTCGCCGCTCTTGATTAGGTGCGACAGCAATTCCTTCTTGGCGTCGCGATCAACCGGATGAACTTTTTGAGCGATCGTGTCAGCGGTTGCGTTACGACGCGCCACTTCAATTAGCGCGGGTTGATTGAGCAGGCGGTCTGCCAACACCTTGATCTCGTCACTGAACGTGGCTGAGAACAGCAAACTTTGCTTCTTAGCTGGCAGTACGGCTAGGACTTTGCGGATGTCATGGATAAAACCCATGTCGAGCATGCGGTCTGCTTCGTCCAGGACAAAGATTTGTACCTTAGACAAATCGAGCGTGCCCTGCTGGTGATGGTCAAGCAAGCGCCCAGGTGTTGCGACCAAAATGTCCACACCACGGCGCAGTGCGTTGATTTGCGGCTGCATGCCAACGCCACCAAACATGACCATCGAGGTCAGCGACAAGTGCTTGCCATAGGTACGCACACTCTCTTCAACCTGTGCGGCGAGCTCGCGTGTGGGTGTGAGAATCAAAGCACGTACGGCAACTTTGCCGCGCGAGTCACGAATGGCGGGCTCAGCGGCCAGCCGATGCAGCATCGGTAAGGTAAATCCAGCGGTCTTACCGGTGCCTGTTTGGGCGCCAGCGAGCAAGTCGCCGCCTGCCAGAACGGCCGGAATTGCTTGTGCTTGAATGGGGGTAGGGGCGGAATATCCGGCTTCGGCAATGGCTTTCAGAATTGGCTCTGAAAGCCCAAGAGAATCAAAACTCATGGAAACTTCATCACGAGCCGGAATTGCCACCGTGCATCAGTTTGCATCGGCTCCCAACAAGCGCTAAGCAGGTGCACAAAACGATTAAGTTCGGCACGCGCAAGGCCTTGGCATGATTCACAGCTCTGGTAAGGACCGGCGCCCGAACATCAGGTGATCGGGGCGGCATAAGGGAATGAATTATACAAGGATCGCATCAATCGCAAGCGAGCGACGCACGATAAGCCTCAATAGCGGCGACAATAGTCGGTTTGGCGCGCTCGATTTCCGCGCTCCACCTCTTTGTCTAAACCACTTAAGTCCCACCATGGCCCAATACGTCTTTACCATGAACCGCGTCGGCAAAATCGTGCCGCCGAAGCGGCAGATTCTCAAGGACATTTCGCTGTCCTTCTTCCCCGGCGCAAAAATCGGCGTGCTGGGTACGAACGGCTCGGGCAAATCGACCTTGCTCAAAATCATGGCAGGGCTGGACAAAGACATCGAGGGCGAAGCCGTCCCGATGCCAGACTTGAAGATCGGCTATTTGCCGCAAGAGCCGCAAATGGACCCCGATCAAACGGTGCGTCAGGCTGTTGAAGAAGGCATTGGTGGCGTTTTGGCGGCCAAGAAGCGTCTGGACGAGGTGTACGCCGCTTACGCCGAAGAAGATGCAGATTTTGACGCCCTGGCCGCGGAGCAAGGCAATCTAGAAGCGATCATTGCTGCTGCTGGCAGCGAGAACACCGATTTGCAGCTTGAAATGGCCGCTGACGCGCTGAATCTGCCGCCGTGGGATGCCGTTATCGGTAATCTGTCCGGCGGTGAGAAGCGCCGCGTGGCGCTATGCCGCTTGTTGCTGTCTAAGCCAGACATGCTGCTTCTTGATGAGCCCACCAACCACCTGGATGCCGAGTCAGTCGAATGGCTGGAAGTGTTTTTACAGCGCTACCCCGGCACGGTGGTGGCCATTACCCACGACCGCTATTTCCTAGACAACGCCGCGGAGTGGATTCTTGAGCTTGACCGTGGCTCAGGCTATCCATACAAAGGCAACTATTCCGACTGGCTGGATCAAAAAGAGCGCCGTTTAGAGGTCGAACAAAAGACTGAAGATGCGCGCTCAAAAGCCATGAAGGAGGAGCTGAAGTGGGTGCGTTCTAATGCCAAAGGCCGCCAGGCCAAGAGTAAAGCGCGTATGGCGCGCTTTGAAGAGTTGAGCGATGTCGACTACCAAAAGCGCAACGAAACGAATGAAATTTTCATCCCAGTTGCTGAACGGTTAGGCAATGAGGTGATTGAATTCAAGGGTGTTTCCAAGAGCTTTGGAGACCGCTTGCTGATCGATAACCTGAGCTTCAAGGTGCCAGCCGGCGCCATTGTTGGCATCATTGGCCCGAACGGTGCGGGTAAGTCGACCTTGTTTCGCATGATTCAGGGTGTTGAACAACCTGATGCGGGCGAGGTGGTGATCGGCAAAACAGCGCAACTCGCGTTTGTTGACCAAAGCCGTCAGAGCTTGACGGACTCCAACACGGTTTGGCAAGATGTTTCGGGTGGCTTGGACAATATCGTGGTGGGCAAATTCGTCATGCCTAGCCGGGCCTACATTGGTCGCTTCAATTTCAAGGGTAACGATCAGCAAAAGCTGGTGGGTAATTTGTCGGGTGGCGAACGCGGGCGTTTGCACTTGGCCAAAACGCTCGCTAAGGGCGGCAACGTTTTGCTGCTTGACGAGCCCTCAAACGACTTAGACGTCGAAACGCTGCGCGCCCTTGAAGAAGCCATGCTGGAGTTTGCGGGCTCGGCCATGGTGATCAGTCACGATCGCTGGTTCCTGGACCGTATCGCCTCGCACATCTTGGCCTATGAAGGCGACTCGCAATGGGTTTTCTTTGACGGCAACTTCCATGAGTACGAAGCCGATAAGCTGCGTCGCTTGGGTGCTGAGGGCGCGCGTCCGAAGCGCTTGCGTTTCAAGCCCATTCGCTAAACCCACGGGCTAAGCCGATACGCAAGTATCGATCTATGCACGGCCTGCTAGTTCACACAACTTTACAGGCCCTGCAAAACCCCGTTACGTTCGCGCGGCAACATGGCGTCATTCCTAACTGAATGGAGCCATCGATGTCACAAGCAGTTTCTTTAAGGTTGGTTTTGAGCGGAATGGCCTTGGCCGTTGTCGCCAGTTTTGCGCAACCGGTCAGCGCCCAGGCCGCCAGCGCACCACGCAGCGCGAGCCCCGCTGTGGCGAAAGGTATGGGTGGGCATCCTATGATGATGCTGGGCTCAGGCAAACGGCTCGATCACCTCTTGACGAACGTCGGGGCTTCCGATGCGCAGCGTGCGCAAATCAAACAAATTGCCGATGCAGTTGCCGTCGATCTAAAGCCCTTGCATGATGCGGGGCGAGCTTTGCACCAACAGAGCGTACAGGTGCTAACGGCAGCTTCCGTTGATGCCAATGCCGCCGAGACTGTGCGAGCGCAGATGTCGGCCAATCACGACCAAGTTAGTCGCCGCATGACACGAGCGATGCTTGACGTGGCCAACGTTTTGACCCCGGAGCAACGCACCAAGCTAGCAACTCACTTACAAATGCGCTCAGAGCATCGTGGCGGACGCCACTAGTCAAACTGCGTTGAAGTCGTGTGCTGGCGCAGCGGATATCGTGCATAGTGGGAGCCTTCATGAATCTAGCGACAACCTCGGGTATGAGTTCCAAACTGCTGCTGATCGACGACGATACTCGCCTAACATCAATGGTGGGCGACTATCTGCGAGGGGCTGGGTTTGATATCGAGATTGCCAACTCTTTGAGTCAAGCAAGGCAGGCGTTGCAAGGTTCTGCTGTCCCAGATGCCATGATTTTGGACTTGATGTTGCCCGACGGCGATGGTTTGGACTATTGCCGCGAACTGCGCGGGCACGCCGTCACGCGGCGGGTGCCCCTGCTCATGTTGACAGCGCGTGGCGAACCCATGGATCGCATCCTTGGCCTTGAACTTGGTGCAGACGATTACCTTCCTAAGCCTTTTGAACCGCGTGAGCTGTTGGCGCGTTTGAAGGCGTTGCTGCGGCGTGCCGCTCCAGATCAAAATAGCGCCGATGTTTTGCAATTTGGGCGGCTGGAAATTGACTTGGCCGCACGCATGGCACGGCTTGCTGGGCAGGCATGCGATCTCACTAGCCATCAATTTGACTTGCTGGTCGTCTTGGCGCAAAACCCGGGCAGGGTGCTTTCGCGCGACAAGATCATGGATTCGCTCAAAGGCCACCCATTGGAGGCTTTCGATCGTTCCATCGACGTTCATATTTCACGCATTCGCTCGGTGATCGAAGACGATCCGAAGAATCCGCGCCGTGTGCTAACGGTGCGTGGCGCGGGTTATGTTTTTGCACGTAAACAAGATCTTGAGCCCGAGCCTGGTGTGGCGGTTTAATGCGCAAGTATTGATACCGTGAAATCACTTTATCTTCGCATTTACCTAACTGTGGTGGTGGTGTTGCTAGCCTTCGCCTTCGGTTCAGGCTGGCTTTTCAAAAACCACCTCGAAATTGAACGCGAACAGTACCGTGGACGCATCAATGCTGTTTTGGCTGACCGCACCGCAGCGCAGGCGGAATTGCTGCAAAAAGCACTACCCAGTGCCAATGCTCCGGCTGCGCAGCAGGCGCAGGCCCTGCAAGAATGGTCGCAGCGTTTGCATTGGCCTATGGAGTTGCTGGACGCGCAAGGCGGGTCCATTGCCATCACTGAATCCTTCCAGCGCCGTACCGCTGAAATGCCCTCCTTACCTGTTGTTTTGGTGCCGATGAGCGATGGGCGCAGCTTGCGCCTGATTCGCCCCGGTATGCGTCACACCGACGGTGCTGACGCGCCTGTGCGGCCAGCGCCGCGAAATGGCCGCTTGATGCCGCCAGGGTTTTTGCCCATGGCCCTCAACAGTGGTGCGGGCTTGGCGGTATTGCTGCTGGCACTGTTCGTAGCCGTAGCGCTAGGGGCATTTCCGGTCGTGCGCCGTTTGACGCGAAAGCTCGAAGCGCTTCGCTCTGGGGTTGAACAATTTGGTGCGGGCAACTTGAGTCAAAGGGTAGACGCTAGCGGGCGTGACGAAGTTGCCCAAGTCGCGCAGAGCTTTAATTTGGCTGCGCAACGGATCGAGTCATTGGTGCATTCGCATCAGTCATTGTTGGCCAATACGAGTCATGAACTGCGCTCGCCGCTGGCGCGCTTGAAAATGGCAATTGCGATGCTGGCTGACGCGAACCCAGCGCAGCGTAACAACCTCAACCGCGAGATCAGCAAGAATATCGCCGAGCTGGATGCACTGGTTGAAGAGGTCTTGTTGGCAAGCCGTTTAGAGGCGCGCTCGCCGATGCAGCAGGACGAAGGGCTAGATTTGCTGGCTATTGCAGCTGAAGAAGCCTCACGCATCAAGGCCGAGCTGGATTGCGAAGGCGTGCTGGCTCCGGTCAACGGTGATGAACGGCTGCTACGTCGCGCGATTCGTAATCTGCTTGAGAATGCGCAGCGCTACGGTGGCCAGGATGTACAGCTTCATTTAACGCAGACGGAGCATGAAACCACTTTGAGGGTGAATGACCAGGGTCAAGGCGTGCCAGCTGAAATGCGTGAGCGAATCTTTGAACCCTTTTTCCGCCTACCTGGGCACGCTGAGCATGCGGGTGGCGTGGGGCTTGGTTTGAGCTTGGTCAAGCAGATTGCCGAGCGGCATCGAGGGCGCGTGTATTGCGAACCTCGTGAAGGCGGCGGCAGTTCATTTGTCTTGAAACTACCGCGCTAAGTCGGTGCGGCTCAGTGTTCGTGCCGATGCACCCAAGCCAAATAGGCGCACAGGGCCGTTGATGCCGCAACCAGGGCCAATGTCGCACAACTCCAGTAGGCCGATGCGCCTTGCAGTGCGGGTGGCATTCCGGTGGATTCAAATGCTAGCCAATAGCCGCCGCCCAAGCCAATGCCCCACATGCTGGCGACATAAATCAAAAGTGGCACCAGCGTGATGTGATGAGCGCGAAGCACTTGCGCCGAAATCGTTTGTGCGCAGTCCGCTAAGTGAAATAGTACTAACCAGCTTAGCAAGGGTAGGGCATTGGCAACAATGCTGGGTTGATCAGAATAGATGTGCACAACGCTGTCGCGGGCCCAATAAATCAAGGTGCCCAGCAGCGCCGAAATCATCAAACCCAAGCCGATGCCGTGCCAACCTAGCTGCCTAGCTATAGCAGCTTGCCCAGCGCCCAAACTCTGGGCCACGAGCGCACCCGTGGCATTGGCCAGGGCCAAGGGCATCATGAACATGATGCTCACAAGATTCACCGCAACCTGATGCCCAGCGACGGCATTGGCGCCCATGCGTGCAATAAAAAGTGCCATGAAGGTGAAACCGGTCACTTCCACCAAAATGCTCATCGCCATGGGCAGACCCAAGCGAAGCTGTTTCTTCAAGGGCTGCCACTGGGGCCAGCACCAGTGCTTTAGATCAAACGCGTCGTAAAACGGCTGCCGCCATAGCACGAGGATAGCAACCAGCACCTGCCCCCACATGACAATAGCTGTTGATACTCCGCAACCAGTTACACCCATGGCGTCGATGCCTAGGGCCGTGTTGCCTTGAATTAAAACCCAGGCCAGCGGAGCTTTGATCGCAAGGCCCGCCAGCTGCAGAAACATGACGGCTTTCGGGCGAGAAACCGAGGTATTGAAAGTGCGGTACGCCACAAACAACAGCGCGGCGGGTAGGGCAAGTGTTTGGGCTTGTAGATAGCCGCTGATTTTGGGTGCTAGGTCGGTTTGC
>ERZ1292633.1032-Hain-H41-02um-R1-1032-length-30596-cov-6_pt2 | contig 11673 bp, 9 predicted proteins | sample MGYA00564406_ERZ1292633 | MGnify/ENA primary metagenome ERZ1292633 (study PRJEB36523, sample SAMEA6512639) | groundwater metagenome | collected 2019-01-08 | study: AquaDiva: Metagenomics assemblies of 32 groundwater samples
AGGTGCTGCGCATCGAGCCGGGCAACACCAGTGCGTGGTACGCCCTGGGCAACGCGATGACAGGCGGCGCTGGCAAATCCAGTGTGGCAAATTGTTCTTACAGCCATGAAGCTGGCCGCCCGGCCGTCGGCGGTGACGGCATCTGTATCGGCGTCGTCGTGTGACCCAGTCCCCGACGTCGTCCAACCGTATGCGGCTTTTTTGTTCCGCGTGACGCACGTTATTACCAACAACATGGATCGGCCCCACACAGATGTTTTCCCTCTCCCTATCTTCCATTGCGACAGTGCGTTCTTGCAAGCCTCGGCAGTCATTTTAGCGTAGCGAAGCAGGCCCAAAAAATGGCGCTGTTCCTGGCCGCTGCGTCGTCGTGCGATCCGTCGCTGATCCGTGGAACGACGTACGAAGTCGGTCGTGCGTTCCGTGGAATGCAGCGCGCCGCTGGCGTCGGCGAGACGCTCGAGTCCTCACAGGGCACGGAAGGCGGCCAACGAGCCGTGCAGCTTGGTGCCGATGACCACCGTGAGGCCATCGCCCACGCCGCGCGACGCGCGGCCTTTTCCGACCACGTTCGCGACCTCCTGGCGGTGCCCGTCGACGCGAAGAAGCGCTCCGCCGCGCATACCGTGAATGTTTTCGACACGCGCTTTGGGACGGCGCTGCACATGCCACGCCATCCCTCACCTGCGAGCGTCCTCGCACGACGTCGAACAGGGGCGTCCGAGGACCCCGCGCCCAGCGCACGCAAGGTGACCACAGGCTTGGGTCCACGTGTCGCGAGCCGCCATCAATGCGGCCACGTCCTGGTGTCCTCCCGCGAAGGCCCGCACGTCATCGATTGTGTGCAAGCCCTCGCGCGACGCAGTTTGGAGCAGCGCGAATGGGCAGCTTTCGTTGAGCAATCAGACGAGACGCTGATGTTGGATGCACTCAGTAGCGCCGATGGACAAAGCGCGCTCGGAGGGTCATCCAAGCAGCCGTCGAGGCGGCCGAGGTAGCCCAGGAAGGGCGACGGATCTCTTTTCGTACAATGAGCAGTACAGTAGTTGTTGACGTCGCAGACTATACGGGAAGAGCGCGCGACCGAAAGTCGGTTGTGAGGGTCATCTCGATGAGAGCCCCCCCCAATGATGGGTCCCCCGTCCCTCGTCGCATCAGACTTGTCTTGGTAACAAAGCGTGCCCCATCCCCCTGCCATCTTTCTTTCTAAAACTAGGATGGCTCAGCCGGTCAAGACATCCAAGTACCGCTTCACGCGCGCGACGCCGTGCCGGCCCGACAGGCAGTTCATCAACATGGCGCCAACCAGCGCAATTTGGGATTGCGCCAACTTTATTAGCTGCAACACGAAGTACATCGCGGTGCCCTGGTCGTCCCTCGGCAGCGTCGCCGTCCTGCGGCACGATCAGTTTGGCAAGATGCAGAGCATGCTCCCCATTCTCTGCGGCCATCAGGCGCCCGTGATCGACCTGGCGTTTCATCCGTACGATGAGAGCTTCCTCGTCACGGCCAGCGAGGACTGCACCATTAAGACGTGGCACATCCCCGAGGGCGGGCTGAAGAACAACGACGTGGCGGCCGTCAACACGATGGTCGGGCACGGCAAAAAGGTCGGCATCATCCAGTGGCACCCTAGCGCGCGCAACGTGCTGGCGTCCGCCAGCGTCGATCAGTCCGTATGTCTCTGGGATGTGACGCAATCGGCGGCCGTTTCGAACATCCAGGTTCGCGAGGTGCCGTGGAGCCTTAACTTTAACTTGGACGGCTCCCTCGTCAACCTCACCACGAAGGACAAGCACCTCAGCATCTTAGACCCGCGCACGGGGGGCATCGTCGCTGCGGCCGAGGCGCACGTGGGCTCCAAGACGCAGCGCAGCGTTTGGGCCAAACGGAAGAACTTGATCGTTACCTTCGGGTTCAACAAGAATCAGTTCCGGCAGGCCATGGTGTGGGACCCAAGGAACATCGCGAAGCCCTTGCACACCGAGGAGATCGACCAGGCTAGCAGCGTCATGATGCCCTTCATGGATGAGGACACCAACATGGTCTACGTGGGCGGCAAGGGCGACGGGAGCATCAAGTACTACCACCTGTGGGATGAGTCGGAGGTGCCCATGGTGTTCCTCAGCTCGTACCAGACGACCGACCCGCAGAAGGGGCTGTGCATGATGCCCAAGACCATGCTGGATGTGAAGGACTGCGAGGTGGCGCGCTTCTACAAGCTCAGTGCCAAGTCGATGGGCTACATTCAGTTCCACGTTCCCCGAAAGGCGTCGACCGTGGAGTTCCAAGACGACATCTACTCGGACACCTTCTCGCCCTACGAGCCAGCCATGACGGCCGATGAGTACTTCGGCGGCGCCAACAGCGCGCCAAAGGAAGTGAGTCTCCGTGGTCTCTTCGATGGCACCGGAGTCGCCGGCATGCCGTCGCCGGTTTCGCCCCGCCGCATCGCCTCGGCTCACGGGGCCGGCGCCGCGGCCCCTCCTGTGCAAAAGACTGTCGCCGCGCCCGCTAAGCCGCAGGAGCCTGTACCGCCTCCGGAGAAACCCACCGTCGCTCCGGTGCCAGTCGCACCCAAGCAAGACGCCGAGTGGACCGTCGGCGCTGGCAAACCCACTCCGGAGCAGGTCGCCGCCATCGCGGCCCGCGTCGAAGCCGCGAAAAAAGAGCTGCAAGCCGCAACCGCGCTGCAGCAGGCGGCGGAGGACGCCATCAACCCGCCTGCCAAGCACGCCGAAGCGGCAGCACCTCCCCAGGCGGCCGAGGCGGCCCACAAGGCGGCTGAGGTGGCCAAGGAGGAGGCCCACAAGCCGGCCGAGCCGGCCAAGGAGGCCCACAAGCAGGCCGAGCCGGCCAGGGAGGAGGCCCACAAGCCGGCCGAGGCGGCCAAGGAGGCCCACAAGCCGGCCGAAGCGGCTAAGGAGGAGGCCCACAAGCCGGCCGAGGCGGCCAAGGAGGAGGCTAAGCCCGCCGACGATTCAAAAGCGGCGGATACTCCGAAACCCGCTGAGGACACGAAGCCAGCAGATCCGGCAGAGGTGAAAGTCGTCGCCGCTGCTGCGTAGTATAGATCGGGGCACGATACCATACAGTCTCGAAGCCGGCACTAGTCTGAACTGCTGCTGTGTGTGTGTGAAGAGCCGTGGCGTGAGGTGACGGATGTCCCCTTTTCTCCCCCTTTCATTTTAAACGGTATGACCGTTTCTGTCGCTGTTTAATCGGAGTGCCACCGCCGGTGCCACTGGAGGCGGGGACACTTTTGTTCCGCCGACAGCTGACCAGATGCGTTTTCACCGCCGCGGTGCATCGCATGCCATGAGACTCTCACGTGATTTTGCCTCTCCCCTAACCCTGGGTTCAAAGGCGATTCTGGTTCATGAAACTGGGCGAGCGGATCGCCGACTACGCTGCCCCTCTGCTCTTGTTGCCCCTGTGGCTCTGCACGACGCTCACGTCAAGTCGTTCGCCGTCCTCGTCCGCCGCCACCATGAAGCGCACATGGAAACAATGCAACGTGCCGATGTTCGTGCTCGTCGTCGTTCTCGTTTATTGGTACTTAACCGCGTCGACCATCGGCAGTCGTCACATTCCTGTTTCAAACAACGAGGCAAGAAAACCGAATGCGTTTATTTCGCTCTTCGGTTTCTTGTTGCCCGGTGTGATTCGAGTGCCGCTCTCGTGGCTGTCGGACGATGTCGTCGCCTTCTGGTACGGAGGGTTGACGCTGTGGGCACTGTACACCGCTGCGCTGTGCGACCCAGGTCCACTTCCGAAAGACTTCGGCCCTTACTCAGCGGATGCAGCGGCAACCAACATGTCCACCGGGGGAGTCATGTCCCCACCCGATCTGACCTGCGTCAACGCCGCGCTGGTGGCCCCAAGTCGGATATTGGGCACCACGTACCGTCGCAGTGACCCACTGTACTGCGAGTGGTGCCAACGACGCCGGCCGCCCCGCGCCCACCACTGTCGGCGCTGCCAGCAGTGCGTCGTTCGCTACGATCACCACTGTGACTGGATCGACAACTGCGTCGGCCAGAGCAACCACAAGTGCTTCCTTCTATTCATCATCTACATTCTGACGTGCATCGCGCATTACTACTGCATGGTGGCGATGTACATGGCGTCGCGGTTCTCCCACTCGGCGACTCACATTTCCAACACGGGGCGGAACTACGTGGCGCCCGGCGTTTCTGACGTCTTCCACATGGTGTTGGTGGCGGTGTACACCTTCATCGTGTTTCCGTGCAGCTTGTTCGCGTGCATCTTCTTGATGTCGTCGCTGTGGAACCTGTTCAGAAACGAAACGAGTTACGACACCAACACCCGCTCCGCCAGCGGGAAGCCTTTGTTTTATCGCGGCTTGCTTCACAGTGTCCGCGAGGTCTTCGGCAGCCCGTGGTACACTTGGTGGCTGCCGACCGTCGTGCCGGTGCCACCCGCAGCGACCTTGAATGCGCCGCTCTTCGTCGACGCTCCACCGAATACTATCGGTGCTGCGGTTTAGACCGATGTTATTTCGCCCCTCTTTTCGAAACCTTTGGCGGGAGGGGGCGCTGATGGTGATACGGGGGAATCAAATCGAGCTGGGAGGCTGATCGTTTTTCAGTCGGGAAGATTTTTTGTTTAGCCTCTCCTTTCTTTCATACAGGATGCGTCGCAGCAGCGCGCACCTCGCCTCATCGTTGAGTCTCTCGGTGAGCCCGTCGACGGCGAAGCACGCTCGGCTCTTACGCCTCGCCACAAAACTGTCGCGCGTCCCGCCAGCCGCGCAAGGTAGCGGCGCACTGCCTCGCACCGACGGCGAGCGCATGATGTGGGTCAACTCGCACGTGCAGTTACAACGAGACCGCGCCCTCTCGCGCGAAGAAGAGCGGCTTCGCGGGCCACTCATGCCCCTGGAGGTCAAGAACAACGCCATGATGACCGGCACGCCGTCCTCCGGTGAAAATCTCTTCCACTTTCGCGACTTCCCCATGTTTCCCGGCGAGGTTGTTCCCGCGGGTCACAACACACTTTCGTCGGTGCGCGCGGACTTGTCCACGGACCTCACCGTGCAATCGCTCAAGGACGCGTGGTTCCGCGTGGCGGGCGGCATGTCGTTCATGTCCGTGTCCGACTACTACAAGCGGGCCGACGGACTGGACGAGGTGCAACTTGGCGAGGTGATTGCCGCTCTCTTTCCGACCCTCTCCAAGGAGGAGGCTCGGGGACTAGTTCGACGCGTGCTCGAGGCCATCTCCCGCCCAAATACGACCCCGGCGCGTCAGTTGTCGAGCCGTATCTCGAGCGCCGCGCTTGGCCTGGACAACAGCCCGGGCCACTATACGAACTTCTTAGAGTGGATGGCGCGCATGATGGACACGAAAGCCTTTCAAACCGAACACGCGATTTTCCAGTTTGCGCGGCGGAAGTTCAATCGAGGCGACGTTCGCGCGATGTACGAGAACTACCATTTGCTGAGCAGCTCGGCCCTCGCTCACTTGCAGTCGGATGGCTACTCCCACTACTTCGAGGTGTTGAAAGACTTTGCCAGGAAGGTGGCCGGCGACGACACCCGTCACATGATTGGCGTGCGCATCGATCCTCCCGAAGTCGACAGCAGTACGGGAATGGCCTTCGGTCTCGGCCGGCAGGACGCATTCGAGGTAGTCGCGATTGTGCGGGAAAACCGTGACCACACGGGGCACATCCACGGCAACGGACGGACGCTCGCCGAGCTGACCAACGACCGCGCATGGATCATGGAGATCGTGCTGCAGCCGTTCGACGAGGCCAACCTGGACTACCGTGACTTTGATGTCTACATCGTCAACCGCGGTACCATCCAGCCGCTGCTCGGGAATCGCCGCTGGGCCATGGCGTCACGCATGGCGATCGGTAACGCCCTCGCCAAGCTGATGCCCACGACGCGCATGTGGCTGAAAAAGGCGGGGATACTCAGCATGGATCGCCGGCGCGAACTCGGGGACCACCCCGGTTTCGTCAACGGCAAGAATCTCCGGCGACCCTTCTTCAAGCGCTAGCGTTCCATGGGACGGCGAGAGCGGTCGTGCCACTGTGGCGGCCAGTGGGCGGTGCTCGCACCTTGGGTTTGTTGTGACACGCCCGCTCCTCTCTATCTCCAACACAGAATTTTCCCCGGGGTGCCGTCAAGCATGAATGTTGGAGCGCCCTCCATCGCGCCGGACCCACAGTCGGTCGTGGCAGAACCGTCCACTGATCGCGGGCAGCAGGCAGGCGCTGGTCGCTCCGCGCCTCCCCAATGTCCCGTCGTCCACGCTCCCTCGTCACCTGGTGTCGCGCGCCAGCCAGAGGCGCCGGACGCGTCGGTGGAGGGCATCGACATCCGCGACAGGCTGCGAGGGTGCCTAAGCGGCCGCGGCTGCCAGGCCTACCATGTGGCGGTGCTGCTGTTCACGTTGGTCCTTCTTATCCTCACGCTGGTCGGCAAGTCCGTGACCCGGTCCCCCTGGTACGCGGCGCTTGAAGGAATCGTCGTCATATCCTTCGCGTGCGACGTCGGCCTACGCGTCGCGGTTCAACGCCGGTATTTCTTTTACAGCAAGATGAATGTGGCCGAGGCGGTCCTGTGCGTTGTGTGCCTCGTGAGCTACATCGTGATGGTGGCGCGCAGAGACTCCAATTCTGAGGAGCATGAGGTTTTTCTGGGTTTGAGGTACGTCGCTCAGATGCTGCGCGTCTCTTTCTTCATACGAGCGGCGTGGCAGTCCGTTGCTCAAGACCCAGCCGACGACGTGGTCCTGGCGCCGCGGCCGACCGGCGTGCGCATCGCGCCATCCCACGGACGGAGCTTGTCCTCAGGCGGCACCCGCCGCATCGACGCATAGTTTCCAGTGAGTTTGCAACCCCGAGAGATCCTCCCCGACCAGCGGATGAATGGTTCACGTGAGAGGGCGATCTGTCTATCAGTTGCGTTCGACCCCTCCCCGCACATCGATCTTGTTGTTTTTACACCCCAACGGCCCTCGCGCGGTCCACGCGCCGGCGGTAATGATCTTCATCATCCTGACGGCCGTGATTTGGGGAGTGACGAATCCGCTGCTGAAACGGTTCACCGCAGGCTTTGACGAGGCGTCGAGCGACCGCGGCGGCGTGATGGGCGAAGTGCGGTTTTTACTGTCGAGGCCCAAGTACGTCATCACGCAGCTGGCGAATTACGTCGGCTCGGCTTGTTTTTTCCTCAGCCTCCGCGAAACTGATCTCGTAGTCGCGTCCATTGCGGCGAACTCGCTGACCTTGGTGGTCGCGACGTTTGTGAGTGTTGCGCTGCTGAGGGAAACCTCGCTCTCGGTTCGCAACGTGGTTGGTATGCTGGTCGTCCTCGTCGGCATTTCCATCTGTACGGCAAGCCGCGCGCCGTGGGCCACGTCAACGTCCCCTCCTGAGGCCTGACCCTCGCCGTCAGGTCGTTACGTTTGAGGCGTTTCACCCGCGTGACAACCCACAATTGGGCATTGGTGCGTTGGATTGGACATCTCTCTTTCTCTCTAACTCTCTCTCGCTAGGCGGGGGGATGAAGCATTTTGTCATCGGGCAGTACCACCCGCCCGTCATGATCGGCGACGTGGTTCGGCTACTCCTCGCCGGCCGCCGGTGGGACCTTACCGTCGGGAAAGCAGAGGCGATCGCGGTTTCCGCAGTGCAACACGGCCTGGTCACGGTCTCGAGCGCAGACCGGCGGGCCCTTCTCGGAAAGTCGTCGAGGCCGCGACGAGAGGGACCCCGACGCGTCAAACGGCCGCAGGAGGGGCCTCCTGCCTGTGCACTCGTAGCAATGGACCCGCCGAGCCAAGCGGTTATCACCGCACCTCCTCTTCGGGTGACCAGGGACGACGACGTGCATTTCGACGTCCTCGACTGCACGCTTGGCGGGGGGAACATCTCGGCCGCTCTCCTGGAGGCGGGGGCGCCATTCGTGCGCGTGGCGGCACTCGATTGCGACACCGCCGTTGGCAAGACGGTTGGCGAGTCCCTTCGGCACGACTTCGGCGGACGGTCCTTCCGATTTTTTTGCCGGCGGATGGGTGAAGCACTCCGCATGTTCGGCGAGCGCTCGTTCGATGCTATCGTCATCGACCCCGGTCCTTGCTGGGCGCAGGTGCAGGACCCTGCGCGCGGCTTTCAGGTCGTCTCGAGCGACCCCACGTCGTTGGATTTGCGCTACGGCCATCGCATCGGCCAAACGTCCGCCCTTCAGTTTCTCAATCGCTCGGATGAGTCCGAACTATGCGACGCGCTCACGCAGTACGACCCCACCACCTTCGCCGGCCTCCTGAGGGCCAAGGTGGTGCGCGCGATATTGAAGCGTCGCCCGTTCGCCGACTCGCACGACGTCGCCACGATGCTCACCCGCAGCTCAGGTGGACTCGAGGTGCCAGGGGACCTGTGGAATTCAGTCACGCCGCCGTCGAAGTCGCACTACGCGGCGAAAATCATCTACGCGCTGGCAGCGGCGGTCAACGATGACGCCCGGGAGCTGCGGACAGCGGTCACCAACAGCCTTCCGATGCTGCAGCCCGAAGGTCGCCTTTGCGCCGTGACGCGGCACCCCTACGAGGCGGCCATCGTCGAGGAAGTCGCGGCGGCGCATCCGTTCGCACTGCTGGTGTCCAAAGTTGTCATTGAGCCGGACGAAGCGGAGGCCACGATGCAACCGCTCAGCACGACGGTTTGGATTCTGCAGCGAACGCAGCGTGCCGCGTCCGCGACGAAGAACGCATTGGGCGGCGGGTTGGCACTGACGCCGGATGAGGCCGTGGCCGCGCGCATGCAGCAACTGACGGGGCTCGACGCCCGCCCGCACCCGAAGCAGTACCCGGCGGGTATCACGGGTTTCGGGGAGTACCGCTTTCGCGGCGTGGAAGAGCGTGAGGAGGAGGCAATGGCGGCTCGTGCTCACAGCGCACCGCTACTGGTGCCGCGCAGCGGGGGCAACGACCGCGGCGGCCGCCTTCGGTTGTGATGCGCGAGCCATTTTGCTGTCGGTCCCAATTTTCACACGCCACGTAGTCGCAACCTCACAGTTCCTTCGCACGATGTCGAGCGACCGTCAAAGGTGACCTGTCTGTTGTTTGATCACACCACTCCCATATGAGAAAGGACCTGCGAATGGCGGCGAACTTCGCCGGTCGAGGAGCTGCCAGCGCGGTGTCCCCTCCGCTCACGGCGCGGTGGGCGCCCCGGGCTCCCCATGGGCCCGCCCAAGTCGGCCCGCGCACGCAGCGACGACGGGAATCCATGGGGAGGGGCTCTGGCACCGTCGGGGGCGCCGCGCTGCGCTGCGACCTGTTCGAAAAGTTGTGGAGTGCTCGCGCTCTACCAACGAGCCGCTTTCTGCAGCTGCACAATCCCGTTGCCCTGACCCGCCGGGAGGAGTCGGTCCTGACGAGCTGCTTCAACATGGAGATTGCGATGAGCGAAAAACGCCGAGTTGATTCCCTTCGGGATGCCGATGGTGGCGCACCCAGTGGGCGGTCCGCCGATGGTCGCGGTTCGCTGCTCGTCGAGTGTCTCGCCGACTTCGTCCGGGTTGACGACCGCGAACCTGCGTGGGGCCGGATTCCTTCGAAGGCGTCGTCGCTTTCGGAGGTGGCGGTCTGCGCGGCCCGTGCCATCGAGGCGGCACTCGGCATTGTGCTGCACCAAGCAGACGCCGAGGCGCTCATGATCCACGCACGAAGCGAGCGCGGAAGCCAGACAGACAGTGCCCACGCCGCCACCCACAGCGCCTTCTCGAGCACGCTGCAACTCGTGTTGCAGGTCGGGCGACGTGCGAAAGCAGCGGCCATGGCGTCTCATCAGTTTCGGCTTGCATCGCCCATTGGACACTTCGGAACCACGACCGGGGAGGACCCCTACTGTTCCGTGGCCGAGCTCGTCACGGCGTTTTCTGAGCTTTCCGATCACGGGCCCCATGCGTCCGCCGACGAGATCGAGGGGGTCCTTCGCCGCGTGACCCAGGGGCACGTCGCCAGCCCCACCGCAGCAGAGGCGATGGGGGAAGGGGGGCTGCTCGCTGGGGACGCCTCGTTGCTCCTCTCCGACGGCAGCACCGATGCCGCAGGGTGCAAAGCACCCCCGAGCCGATCACCAGCCAGCGATGGCGACCCCGCTCCCGTTGCCGCTATGGCATGTATGTCACTGGAGTCGTTTGAACAGCGGTTTTTACCAGTAGACCCGTGGAAATCGACTGCTGCGCGTCTGTTCATGTCCCTTGGCGGCGACCCCAGCGATCCGCAGTCCCGTGTGCCGCGACGCCTCGTCGCCGTTGCCATGACGCGCCTTCTGCGCTGCCACGTGTCCGAGGAAACCGCCGCGGAGATCGTCGGCCGTTGGCAACGCCTTTCCAGCAGCACGGCCCTCACCGTCTTGCTGCCCCCGTCCACGGGGGACAAGGGGCACGCGGATGCGAGGATGGCCTTCAGTAAACCGGCTGGTCCCGCGGCGGTCGTGGCGAGTGGTGGCGCCGACGTCTTGTCCTCCGTCACGGGGGACACGACGCTTTCCTCCTCGCGACGCCCCGCCGCCATGGATGGGACAGAGGTGGAGTCCGCCGTGGCCGCAACGATGTCGGATGCAGGGAAAACGGCCTTCCAGGGGGCGCGAGAAGGCGGCGGCCCGCCGATGACGTTCGAGGAGTTCGACCTGGAGGTCGTGCAGCTGTTGAGAGTCGTGTGCGGCGGTGTGAAGCAAGGCGGGTCATCCGACGAGCCGCCGTCAGCCGCTGCCGCGGCCGCCGGCGCTAGCGGCGCGAACCCTCCGGCGAGTGGCTCGGGAAAGCTCACCGGCATTGTCGGGGGCTATTCCGTGCCGCCGAAGATGTCTCGGTCCGCCCAGGTGGCCGAGGCACTGGCGCACGTGGCGGTTCGCTCCTCCACCGCGCGCGATCGCTACGAAAGGGTCATGGGCGTCGCGGAGAGTGTGTTCGTCTCGCCGTGCACTTTGGCGCCGCCGCATCCTTTGAGCCACCTGGCGCCTCTCACGCGACGCAGAATCGCGCGATGCGTGGCGGTGACGAGGGACCGCCGCACCTTGTTTCTGCGTCCGCAGAACAAATGCATTGAGGCTTTCTTGCGCACGCTCACCGCCGCGGCACGGGTGCTCGCCGAGCACTCGACAAGCTGCACCCGATGTCGACGCCTCGCCGAAAGTCTCACAGCGGCGCCGGTGGTCGCGGCTACTTCGACCAAGCAAAGGCCAAACAGAGTGTCTCCCGCAGCCGAGCCGCCAGAACCTCAGACCGGCGCTGTGGACAGTCACCGTCCGCCGCAGTCGGCGGTGGGTGATAACGTTCGACCGTCTGTTATGCGGCTACAACGTTCTCGGCGACGTCGCGACGGTCGTCAGCAGCCAACGGCTGATGGCTCGCACCCGTTGGAACCCGTGTTGGCTCCGTCGGATTGCCTACCGACCGACTCCGCCGCGCGATCACCCTTCCCTCCTCCCCCTGCCGTAGAACAGTGCCGCGTCGCCAGCACCGACCGTTTTTTGAAGAGTATTTTTTCGCGCGGGAAGCGAGACGCAGAACGTCGCCGTGAAGCTGAGATAGCGGCTCAATACCCAGCGTTCCGCTTCTGATGGGCAGTAGATGCCATGCGCGCGGGGTGTGTACAAGTCAGCGATGGGGGGGGGGGGGGGGGGGGGGGG
>ERZ1292633.5304-Hain-H41-02um-R1-5304-length-11673-cov-6_pt1 | contig 11673 bp, 10 predicted proteins | sample MGYA00564406_ERZ1292633 | MGnify/ENA primary metagenome ERZ1292633 (study PRJEB36523, sample SAMEA6512639) | groundwater metagenome | collected 2019-01-08 | study: AquaDiva: Metagenomics assemblies of 32 groundwater samples
AAACAGTGTGTCTCTTCTTTACTTTCTCGAAATACCGGATTGATGCCGAGTCCGGAGTCGCGCACGCCCTTCTCCACCGCTGCGAGGAGACTCTTGTCCCACGGTTCGATGGTAAGCGTCTTCGGATCAGCAACCATAATAGTGCCGACCGCCCTCAGCGGCTGGATCGCGCCATAAGCCTCGACCGTGATACTGTCCACCATCGCCGAGGTTGCCCGACCGGTGCGAAGCTGAGCGATGTCAGTCTTCAGAAATTCGACCGCGTGTTTGAAATCCGCCTTGAAATCTTGAATTTGCATATAATTAATCTTACTGCGCGAGGGTGAAGCCCAGGAACAGCACCTTCGGATCATCAGGATAAATTAACAGATTAACCGGGATAGCGCCGGTCGGCAATTTACGATTGAACCAGGTCGCTCCGCCATCGACGGATTTATATAATTTCGAGCTGGATGTTTTTGGCGGTGGCGAGAAACTTAAACTATCCGCTGCCGACGTCCCACTGATAATAGTGCCGGTATAAAATAATTCTTGAGTATTTTTAGGATTCAAGGCAAAGTTGTAGATGTCTACCGTCCCGGGGGCAGTTACTAATTTCAAATCCCGCCAGGTTTTGCCCGCATCGAGAGTGTGGAAAATTCCGTACTTGCTCAGCCAATATAGACTGTTCTTCTTGGTCGAGTCCAGGATCAGCCGATAGAATGTCAGCCCCGAACTGAAATTTCTGAGCTCGCCGGCGGCATCCTCCCAAGTTTGCCCGTTATCATTGGAGATTAGGAGGCCAGTGGAAGCCTTCGCGATATAGAAGCGCCCGGGTACCTGGGGATCAGCAACTAACTCACGCAATGTTCCTCCGGTCGAGGTGGTGGCGCGCCAACTACTGCCGGCATTATTACTCTGCAGGATCGTGCCATCCTCGAGGCCCGCGAAAATATTGCCCTTATTAAAATAATCCAGCGCGATCGCGGCGATACGACTGCCGCTCTGACTCAGATATACCGTACTCCAACTGCGGCTGCAATCGCTGGTTTTGAAAATGTTGTTTCCATCCGTAGCGTAGATCACACATTTGTTGGCGGGGTCAACGCTGAGGCTATAAATAAACTTACCCTGCAAGGCCGGCACGCTACGCCAGCTGTCTCCCCGATCATAGCTGTAATACAATCCCTGCCCGCGCGTGGCGAGATACAGCGCGCTCGTATCCGACGGATCAGTAAAAATTCGATACACGCTCACGCCAGAGAGACTCTTCACTCCCGCCGCCGTCGGGAGAGCATTGGTCTGGACCCACGTCTCGCCCTTGTCTGCTGAACGAAAAACTCCAAGCGTGACCGCAGCCTTACCGCCGCCAAAATCAATACAACCAGCTCCGACGAGGAGAAGTGAGGCCGCCAGTCCGAAAATTATTTTACGCATATTTAAGTTTTGTTAATGAATGCTTATTTATCAAATTTTTAACAAGGCTTCCTCAATCGCGAGCCGCGGATGAACGTTCTGGTGCAATAATTTCTTGACCCGCTGGAAACTGTCGATAATTCCGACCAATTCTTCGCTGGAATAATTTACGCCCGCCGCCAGGCTCGGCTCACTGACAAATCTCGATGCGCCATTTCGGAATAGCAGCCCATCGCGAAACCAGGAAATCCAGCTGTCCAGGATTTCTTGCCACTCAGTGCGTCCGCGCTCGCCGTCTTCCTTCGAGCCGTATAATTTCTCAATCAATTGAATTTTTTTATAAAATGGCGCGCCGACCAGCTTCTGAAAGGTCGCCAACCGATCCGCGTAGACTTCGTCGTTCAGGGTCTCCAGAAACGCCAACGCTCGGCCCGGCCGGCCGGCGGCTCGCCGCGCATAGGCCTCTGCTCGCTCCGCGGAGACTCCCCTCGCCTTCAGCTCCTTCGTGATCTCCTCACTCTTCACCAGCGAAAAATAAAACGACTGAAGACGCGAATGGACTGTGGGCAATATAGCGCTTTCATTCTCGATGAGCAGAAAGAAAAATGTCCCCGGCGCCGGCTCCTCCAATAATTTGAGCAGAGCGTTGCCGGACTCTGAATTCAGATACTCGGCTCCGTCGACCAGTACCACGCGATTTCCTTTCTGCCAGGATGTGTGCTGAAGCCCGGACTTCAGCGCCCTAGCCTCGCTCACGGAAATTTCTTTTTTTAACTTGCCTGTCTTCTCATCCTCAACTCGTTCCACTAGTATAAAATCCGGATTATTCAGAAGCTTCTCCTCCGGGACGTTGAGTAGGCTAGCGGAAATTTGCAATGCGACCGCGCGTTTGCCGACGCTTCGAGGGCCGATAAATCCGTAGGCATGACTTAACTGACCGGCCGAGGCGGCAGTAGAGAAAAAGTCCAAAATTTTACGGTGGCCGATAATCACAATATTTCTAGAAATCTGCGCCTATCGTAACAAGAAATTCCCTAACTGGCAATAACGTTCCAGGTTTCGGCCCCGGCTTTGTCCCAGGAATATTGCGCCGCCCGCTCACGGCCCTCATGACTGAATTTAATCTGATTTCCGGAGTTTTTCACTAATTCGATAATTGTATCGGATAAAAGTTTGACGTCGAACGGATCTACATAGGTACAAGCGTCGCCACAAACTTCTCGCAAAGCCTCGATATCGCCGGCAATGGCCGGAGTGCCAAGTGAAAGCGCTTCAAGCAAAGGAAAACCGAAGCCCTCGTAAATCGAAGGGAATACCAAGGCCACGGCATTCTTGTAAAGACCGGCGAGATCCGCGCGAGAAATATAATCCAGCCGAATTATATCCTCGATATAGGGACACTGCTTAATCTGCCTCTCGATCGGGCCATACCCCACCCCCGGCCTGCCGACCAATACCAGCTGAATGTCAGCCGACATCTTCATCACGCAGAAAGCCTGAATCAAAAATTTGGTATTCTTCTTGGTCTCGAGGCGTCCGACACTCAATATATATGGCTTAGTAGCCCCGAATTTCTTCGGATCAAAGTTCGCGGTCGGCCGGACGGTGTTGAACCCCAGCGGGATGACCGCCACCTTCTGAGCGATCCTGCCGCCATACAGCCTCTGCAATTCGCTTTTGTTAAATTCGGTCGAAGTAATTATCGTCTCGGATTTGTTCATAATTCGCCTGTTCATCCACCTCAGATATAACCTAGAAAAAAATCCATAAGCGCGCGGGTAGACCATGAAGGCGCTATCATGGACCATCGTGACGGTCTTGCGCGGGCAATTCATCGGTAAAATTTGACCGGGCGAGAAGAAGATGTCCGGCTTGTGAAATAAAAAATGCCACGACAGACGCGCCTGCGTCCATAATTTGGAAAATGGCCAATGCAAAATCTTAACCTCCCAATTGGGCGGAAGTGTCGCAAGATCTTCGATTAGCGGGGAATTGGAATACAAAATCACCTTCTCTGCCGAGGGTATCACCTTCTTCAAGGATTCAATAATTTGATAACAATACTCCTCCACACCGGTACGCTCCGCTTGATTGGCGTGAGAAGCTTCAATGCCGATTACCATACTTAATATTATTTTGTCGCTAGTATGCTACGCTTGTAACTATCTAAATTTTCAAGCGCGATGCCGGTGCCCTTGGCCACACAGAGGAGCGGCTCGTCGGCAACATAGGTTGGCACGCCGGTCGCCTCAGCGATAAGCACATCAAGATTTCGAAGCAAGGCTGACCCGCCGGAAAGAATTATCCCCTTGTCCATCACATCAGCTGAAAGTTCGGGCGGCGTCCGATGCAATACTTCCTTGATCGCGTTCACGAGAAGTTCGAGGTCGTGCTGAAGAGCCTCGGTCGTGTCATCGGATTTCACCGTGACGATACGAGGCAGACCGGTCACCATATCACGTCCCTTGACTTCGATCGACAATGGATTGTCCATGAAGATCGCTGAACCGATTGCAATTTTTACTTCTTCGGCGCTTCGCTCGCCAATCGCCAGATTGTACTTGTGACGTATATATTCTACCATAGATTGGTCGAATTTGTTACCCCCGATCCGGACCGAACCCGAGGAAACTATGCCGCCCAGCGAAATAATGGCGATCTCCGCCGTCCCGCCGCCGATATCGATAATCATGTGGCCGGAGGCCGCCCCGATAGGAATGTCGGCGCCGATGGCCGCGACGATCGGCTCTTTGATAATGTAAGCCGCGCGAGCGCCGGCCGCGATGGTCGCGTCAATCACCGCGCGCCTCTCCGTCGAAGTAATTCCGCCCGGCACCGCCACCATCACCTCCGGACGAAATAATCTGACACCGCCGAGAGCCTTGTTGATAAAATAACGAAGCATCGCCTCGGTCGTATGATAGTTTGCAATCACGCCTTCCTTCAGAGGCCGCTCCGCGATAATACTGTCGGGTGTTCGCCCAATCATATCTTTGGCTTCGAGGCCGACCGCGAGAACTTTGCCGTCTATCCTGGAAATCGCCACGACACTCGGCTCATTCACGACTATTCCTTTTTTGGGAATATAAACAAGCACGTTCGTCGTGCCGAGATCAATGCCGATTTTTTTTATAAACATACATTATGAAAAATCCCAAATCACAATTTCCAAATCCCAAATCATATTGGACATTGGTCATTGGGATTTCGTTAATTCTATCTCAAACTCTCTATCCACACTTAAATCCGCTGCAACCTGATACAAATTATCGCCAAACTTTTCGGACGATTCCGGCGGAATGGCGCCAGTTAGTTTTTTATCAAATTTTAGCTCAAGTGTCAATCGTATTCTATCAGTTCCCAGCTGCTTTTGCACGCCCAGATAATATTGTCCGTCCTCTAGCCCGTCGGCGATAGACTTCGGTAATAAATATGTGAAAGACAACTCTCCTTGTTTGCCGGGATTAATGCTGATAAACGCCCCAAACCAATGCCTCCCGCCCTCCTCACCCTGATCGACCTTGCCGTCATTTCCGGAGCTGCCTACCAATCGACTGCCGGCGGGGACAAATACCCTGGCATAATCCCGATAGCGAGAAGTTCGCCACGAAAATCCTCCCGTGTGATAATATCGCATGGTGGCCTTCGCGACGAAACTGCTCGAAGACGGAGTGATCGAATACGAGAGCGAACGCGTCACAGCAACATCGGTCTTCAGCGAATCCAAGTTGGCATCAACCCAAAGTAAATAATCGCCGGCCTCGCTCTTCATCTCACCTCCCCAATCCTGCTCAAGTATTTTCGCCTCCTCGTCTGCCACGGTCGAATAAAGCATAACTTGCTTCTCTCGAAGCAAGGCAGGAATCAACTTCTTGTAATCGGACCAGTTGGTAAAAAATGAACTAGCCAAACGCGGCCAAAGCGCGCCCCAAACATCGCCGAGCAGCTGCTTGCGGTCGCGAAACTTCACACCTCGTTTCTCAAATCCGTATTCAACTTCATATTCCAAAGTCTCAGTAAAATTTTCACTGGTAAACTTTATTCCGTCTACCGTTATCGGCCCCACCAGCTTCAGTATTTCTTCGAAAATATTCGGCGTGATCGCAATGACTCCGGAAATGTTCTCGGCCTCCACACCATGCTCCGCCCGATAGAACTCCAGCGCTTTCTTCGCGTCCGTTGGGAAATCAGGCGACCAGTTGCTGTCGCGAAATTGCCAATTTTTTAATCCGAGATATTTGGCGAGCGGCGGCGGCGGTGTGGCGACGAAGCCAATATAATTATTGTCGAGAATTTCCGTTCCTTCTACTTTCAAAACCTCCGACTTGCCTTTATCAAACCTCACGATGGCGTATGATCCGATAAACCCGCCGCCGGGCCGAAGCTCGGTGTTATTTAATAATAGAACTAAATACGTTCGCGGCACTCCCATGCCAAGAGCGCTTTGAAAAACATTTATCCCAGTCGCAGAATTTTTTATTGCCGGGAAGGCGGCTGTAATAATTTTCTCCGGCAGCCGTCCGTTCTGATAATTTTGCCAAAGCCAAAAAGAACCGGTGCCGATAGCGCCAAGAAATATAATTGAGCCAATTATTACAATTTTTCTTAACATATTTTCAATTTGTCATTCCGAGTATTCCCCGCTTGGGCGGGGTCGGCCTCAAGGCCGGGGGTGGGTTCGTAAACGTTAACCAACCCACCCCTACCCCGCCCAAGCGGGGAATCGCGGTCGGAATGACAGTGATTTACACAGCGCGTTTTTTTACCGACACATTAAACCCGAGATATCGCCCAAGCATCAGGTGCGTCACGGCATCGAGACACGGAAAAGAAGAAAAAAGCAAAAGAGAGACCGGCGTCAGCGCCCACTGTAAAATCATAAATAAATAATTGTGCGATCCGCGATGCTCTGGGCGAGGCGGCAGAAGCAGCATGCTGATGATAAGCGATACGAGCAGGCCGACCATCGCTAGAGTCATCAATATCTCCAGCACATGAGGCGTATTGAAGAAAAGCGCGCTCTGCCTTACCTGATCGCCGGCGATCCATAGCGGCAGGCGACCGAGGATGGTGATAAGTATCGCGACCACAGCCCAGCTCCACTTCCCCTCCCATTCGTGGAACAACATCGTCCACTTTTTATATCGGCTTATTTCCGGGTGCTTGCCATATTCCCAGAGCAGATAGGAAATATTTTCGACACCCCAGGCCCAGCGGCGCTGCTGGAGATAAAGATTTCTGAGACTGTTCCAAATCTTGTCATCTCTCACCGTATCCATCGAGACCGGCAGATACAGCGGACTTACCTCATACTCGCCACCATACCTAAGCCAGCATTGGAAAAATATCCGAGAATCCTCGCTGATGATATCCTTCGCATGACCTCCCACATCCATCACCGCTTTGAAGCTCATACTGTGAGAAGAAAAAGTTACCAGGTTGTCGAGACGCGCCAAGCTGAATAACATCCAGAAAGTTGTCCCGAACGCCATGATTCGCAGTATCGCCGGCGAATCCCAGAGATTATTATTATAAAGCGTTATCGGCTGAAATGAGCTCCTGGTCGGATTCGGGTGCTTAAGATACATGTAGGTGAGATGCGCGAAATATTGCGGATGAACGATCGTATCGACATCGAACACAGAAATTATAATATCCTCATACCGCCAGCCTTTCTGATCCGCGTATTTTTTGAATTCCCATTCTGCGTGGTGAATGTTTGAGCCCTTCCCGGGTATCTCTCCGGATAAGCCGTCCGGATGAGTATAGAAGATCAGATCCGCGAATACCGAGCTGTAATTTTCTCTTATCACAGACTGGATCTTCTGCCAATGACCAAGCAGACGCGCTTCACCGGAAATAACCACATAAAGACTCTTCGCCGGATAGCTCGAGGCGCTGAGCGCGTCGAGAGTCCCCTTGATGACGTCGAACTCTTCATTGTAAAGCGGCAAAAATACGACGTTAATTTTTTCTTTCCAAAGCGGAAACTTTTCGTTTAACGCAGCGAGCCAGTCCAGCCCGATGGCGTGGTGGAATCGACCCCAGGACATGATCGTGTAAAAAGAAAAATAAACAACTCTCAGCACCCAATAAACATCAAAAATTATGATGAGATATATCATCCATAGTGGACGAAAAAAACTGAGGAACAAACAAAAAATCAAGGTCAGCCAGATGCTAAGGCCTGGCAAAATTTCATAAAGACGGTAGCGATGATATGGAGAAAGCATACTAAATCTTTTTCCCAATACGGGGCTCAGCGCTATATTCGGCCAGGATATATTTGCCCTTCGGGGTAGACATTAAAATTTTAAAAGCCTCGGACGGCTCCGATGAATGAACCGCCGCGACCGGTAACTGAAGCGCATAAGCCATCGTGTTTGCGAAGACCACGGCCACGCGTGTCGCGGTGAAACGCCCCACCCCGACCCTGACCGCGATGCCGGCCAAATCGGCAAGTTTCAATTTTTCAGCCAAAAGGATTTCTGAAAGCGCCTGAGGAATACCTCCTTCAGCTTCTGAAATTTTGCGGTACTCTCGAAATGATCGGCCGTCCTCCGAAACAAAAAAAACCAGCTCCTCAGTAGCGGTATTATCAAGAAAAAGATACATAACTTAAGTTAAGTTAAGTTATACTCATTGATTACGAATTCATGTTTGGCCTCGAGCACGCTATATAGAAATCTGTCGCCAATCTGCCGACGATCTTTGAATTCCTCCTCGCTCATGAAGGTATAGCGAATCGCCTTGCCCAGATCATTCTCATAGCGCTTAATCAATTTGGAGAGGACCAACGGCTTCAGCTTACCAACAATAAAAATGTCCGTGTTAATATTTTTCTCTCCGGTAAAGATGCCGGTCAAAATAAAAAGTTTGAGCTTCCCGCCTTCGGATCTGATCTTCTCGACCAACTCATGCTCCTCAAGCACTTCGGCCTTATTCAGGAGGGCCGCCAGTTCTTCCCTCAGCGCTCCGTCGTGGTCAAGCTGGAAATATTTTGATCGTTCAGTCCCCTCCAGCTCCTCGCCGGAATCGTGCGCGGTAACCTGCCTAATGATTTTCAGCTTCTGCAGATTGCTAAGCTCACGTCGGACGGCATGCAGCTGAGTCCCGGCCAAACGCGCCAATTCGCGTACGAAAAAAGAGTGCTCCGGTGAGCGGAAAAATAACTTCAGGAGGCGGAGCCTGGTCTTTGAACCAAAAAAGTGTTCAAGCATAAGTAATAAAACCCAAATCCCAATGACCAAACCCCAATCACGATTGGACATTGGTCATTGGGGCTTGGGATTTTGGACATTCCAATCTCGCTATAGTATACTATTTATATTATTGTAAGTCAAAGGTAAATCGTATGGACTCCATCCTAAAACTAAACGAATTTTTTGTTGAAGGTGGCAAGCAGGATTTGTCACATGTACTTCTGCATATTACCGAACCTTCCACGGCCGCGGAGGCCGCCAAGGGCTACTTTTTTGCCTTGTGCGAAGTCAACAATGCCGAAGCTGTTTTTATAAAAAAATTACAGGAGATGATCGACCGCGCCGAGAATGAATACTATGAAATCCAGACTGATGAGGAAAAGGACTCGTTCGAAGCCGTGCTTGAGAAGTTAAACGGCGAATCGTTCACACTGGAGAAGGCCCGCGGCGACCTGCACTGTATCGTAGGCGCGATCCGTCCGGGAGAAATTATTTTCAGTTATTTCGGTAATCCTCACCTTTTGCTTTATTATAAAAATCGGCACGGCGCCTATGAGAAGATGGACCTGATCCGTGATAACGCCGAAGATTCCAGTGATCCGAATGACGACGGATTGTTCTCTCAGATTATCCAAGGCAAACTTAGCCCCAATGACTATCTCTTCGCCGGCACTCCGCACCTCGTCGATTTCTTCAGCCATGACCGGCTAGAGAAAATCATCACCACGCGTAGCGCCCTGCAGAGCGCCCAACATCTCGAGAAGGTCCTCGGCGAACTCAAAAATGGCTACTCGTTCGGCGGCCTCATCATCAATCTTTACCAGCCTGATCTCGATGAGTCGGCAAAGAAAGTCCGGGCAGTGACTCCTGGGGCTTCAGCCGCCTCACTGCAGAAACTTTATCAACGTGAAAACGAAACTACCAATACCCTCTCACCTCCGCTTTTCGGAAAAATTAGCAATCCAAAGGATGCGATAATCGAGCCGACAACCGGAGGATACCTGCCGCCAAAAAAGGAGGCCACGTCGGCTGAAATAATGTCCAGTCATCTCACGACCCGCCGACCGAAGAGCCGGCCGGAGACGGAGCGGCGGAACCTGGGCGACCGTCTGGCGCCGATGCTTGGCCGCGCTTCGCAAATAATAAAAGTCCTTAGCCAATTTATTGTACAGCTGCTAGTTTTAATTTATAACTTTTTCTTCAGTTTTTTGCGCTTCATCGTACTGCTATTTGTAGTCGTGATAAATTACCAAAATCGTCGCATCACCATCGTTGAAAATTGGCGGCACAGCTGGCGCGGCTTCAAAGAAAATCTGGGACATCTCCCGCTCATGACGAAATTCATGTTATTCGGTTCAATTATTTTAGCCGCCGTATTCGTCATCAGCCTGGTCTACATTCGCCATCGACAAGCCGTTCTTGCCGATAATCTGGCATTCAGTCATTCCCTGCAGGATCTGAAGGAGAGGCGAAGCTCGGTTGAGAACGCCCTAATTTATAAAAACGATGAACTGGCGTTGTCGGAATTCCAAGCCGCGCGCGATCTGCTTGGTAAAATAGTTTGCAATTCAGCGGAACGTCAGGCGGCCTGCAGAGAGATATCGAGTCAGCTTGGCGAGCTCGGCGTAAAGTTGCGAAAAGTATTGCCGTTAAATTCTACCCAACTTGCCACTCTCCCACTTCCCTCGAATGCCGTCGCTGGCCTCATAAAAATAAAAAATAAACTCATCGCCTACTCGGCCGCGACGTCGACCTTGTTCGTCTATGACATTATGAATAACGAGACGACTATCAACCCGACCTATCCCTCGATCAGCGGCTTCACGGCGGCGGGCGTACCGAAGGAGAACGATTACGCGCTATTCCTCTATAACGGCAAGCAGCTCATGCAGCTGAGCCCCGGCGACCTCTCTACCAAATTGGTTGATATTTCGTTCCCGGCCGGCAAACCAAAGATCAGCAGCTTCGTGGTTTATAACCGGCGTCTTTATACCCTCGATAGCCAAGGTGGAATGATCTGGAAACATGATGCGATCAAGACCGGCTTTGGCCCGGGAAGCGAATGGCTCACGGACAAAAGCGCCAGTCTAAACGATTCAGCTGATATCGCCATCGATGGCGACGTCTTCGTTTCGAAGAACAATGGCCTAATTGCCAAATTTACCAAAGGAATTTCACAGCAATTTACACTGCTTGGCCTTGATCCAGATCTAGGGCCAGGCGCGCGCCTCTCGACCTACAACGATGTCCCCTACCTCTATGTCCTCGATCCGGAAAATAAACGTCTAATAGTTTTCGAGAAGACCGGGCGCCTGGTCGGACAGCTGACGAATGATACGCTGAAAAATCCGACCGGGATGGTGATTGATTCCGTAGCGAAGACTGTTTATCTTCTTGATTCAGGGCGACTTCTGAAAGCGGCGCTTCAATAATGAAAATGAAACAGCTGCCCGGATGGACAGCTAGGCCCGTAAGTGGTGCCTGTACTTTACTTCTACTTCTTCTCAGTCTTGTCGGGATTCGGCTTGGGGAGCCGATCCAGAATCCCTACAAGGACATCCATTTGCTGCCGACACCGATAGGCGTCATTGCCGTGAGCGGTTCCTGAAAGGCAGTTGTATTCCTCCATGACCCCATGAATTTTCCACAACGCGATGGAAATACTGAGCAGAGCAAGCAGAACGAGAAACTCGAACATGTCCCAACCTCCTTGTTTTTACGCCGGAATGGCGTTATGTTGAGGACTGCCTAGGATACCAAAAAACCGCCATTTTGTCAATAGTGAAATGGCGGTTTTAGCTTGTTTAGGTCATATCCCCGCCCGACCAAGGTCTTAACGGCGAACCCTCTCTCGTTGTCCTCCTCTTCCTTAAGAGGAGGTGCCCCAAGGGCGGAGGAGTCTCGTTGTTGTTCACAAATCGTCCGGGCGTTGTCGCAACTTGGACTCCTCCGTCTCGCGCGAGCGAGCCACCTCCCCTTCCTAAGGGGAGGACAACCAACGACCGACATCACGGTTCGATTCCGAGCATTTGTGAAGGTTCAACAACTGGGCCAACGAACGAAGATTTTTTTCATT
>ERZ1292633.3544-Hain-H41-02um-R1-3544-length-15101-cov-4_pt1 | contig 11672 bp, 10 predicted proteins | sample MGYA00564406_ERZ1292633 | MGnify/ENA primary metagenome ERZ1292633 (study PRJEB36523, sample SAMEA6512639) | groundwater metagenome | collected 2019-01-08 | study: AquaDiva: Metagenomics assemblies of 32 groundwater samples
GGATTCTTATACTATTTGTACGCATTCATTTTCTGAGGAATCTTGTCTTGTAGTTGCCGTAGCTGATGGACATGGCGATAAAAAGCACAATTTAAGTCAATACGGATCTTATATTGCCACAAAAATTGCAGTTGCTGAACTTATTTCATTTTTCGTAAATTTTGCGGCTAATGCGAATGATTCTTTAATTGGTAAAGGATTTGAAAACGATTTTCCCAGACGTATCGTCAGACTTTGGACAACAGCCATTCAACAAGATGCAAAACATCGCGACCCTACAAGATACCAAAAATATCACAAGAAGGATGCTCTTGAGGTTCTAAAACCATATGGTACAACCCTATTAACAGTTCTAATCACTTCAAAAACAGTTTGCATAGGGCAAATAGGGGACGGGGATATTTTGCTTGTTAGACCCGACAACATAATCGAGACTATTTCGCAAAAAAGTACTCAACATATCGGAATGACTGTCGATTCACTTTGTTCTTATGATGCCCAAAAATTATGGAATACAAAAGTCTTAGAAAGAGGCGCTGGCGGATATTTATTTATATCGACTGACGGACTAGCAGATTCTTTTACCAGTGAAGAACAATTTCATATTTTTGTAAGGGATTTAATAAAATATATGGAAAAAGAGGGTGTGGAAAAAGTAGCTCAAGACTACATGCCGGCATGGCTCGATGATTGCTCTGAAAAAGGGAGCCGTGATGATATTACCCTCTCGGTTATTTGCCTTAAATCGAAAGAGGTCACTCTAAATAATCAACAACAATTAATATCTAATAACACTGCTATTAGATAGGAGATTGAATATGCAACCCAAAATCGGCGATAGCGTTAAATCTGAAAATTGGGATAAGAATTTTAAGATAAAAGCAAAGTTGGGAGAAGGCGGACAGGGCTCTGTTTTTTTAGTTGAATCTTCTAATGATTCATTTGCACTGAAATGGTATAATCAAAGGCAAGCTACTGATGACCAAAGATCTGCAATAACACGCTTAGTTTCTAGTGGACCACCGCCTGGCTTTGCCGCAAAAAGATTCGTTTGGCCTCTTGATTTAGTCACAATGAAAAATTCACAACTTTTCGGGTATCTTATGCCCCTAATCGATACAAAAAGATTTTCAGACCTTGAAGAAGTATGGAAACATAAAAAACCTGAACCGGGAATGCGGGCGCTTTGTGAAATATCATATAAGCTGGCTGAAAGCTATAGAGCTCTACATAAATCAGGATATTGCTATCGGGATGTCTCACATAGAAATCTTATGTTCAACTCTCAAACAGGTGATATCTTGATATGTGATAATGATAATGTCGGAATAAACAGGCAATCTGTATGTCAGGTTGAGGGCACAATTGAATATATGGCACCAGAGATTATTAACGGCGCAAATAAACCCTCAACTGAATCCGATCTTCATTCATTAGCAGTATTATTGTTTAACTTATGGATGTGGCACCATCCCCTGCATGGATTACTTGAGCACAAATTAAAAGCATGGGATATACCAGCAAAAGTTTTAGTGTATGGCAAGAATCCTGTTTTTATTTTTGACCCAACTAATAGGTCAAATGCGGTTCCAAATGACAACAGTTATGATACCGTTAAAAGGCGCTGGCACCATTGCCCGAAACTACTAAAAGACCTCTTTACTAAAGCTTTCACAATAGGATTAAAAAATGCAAGTCGCAGAATAGTGGAAAATGAGTGGAGACATGCTTTCTTGCAGTTAAAAGACGGGATAATTTCCTGCCCTTATTGCAGAGCCGAGAATATCTGGGAACCAGGAATGAATAAAATGACATGCTGGTATGATAAATGCAAAAAAAATATTAACTTACCGCCTAAGCTACTAATTAAGAATAGTGTTGGCACCCATTTTATTTTATTAGATATAAATTCAACTATCCAGAAAAGACATATTGACCCGCTATCGCAAGAAGAAGAAACACCTACATTGCTTGGACAGGTCATACAAAACCCCAAGGATTCTACCCAATGGGGAATAAAAAACTTAACACAACAATCTTGGGCGGTTACTTTTCCCAATGCTTCAACGACTGTAATATCGCCCAATATGGCCGCCCCGCTTAATCTAGGTGCAAAAATAGACCTGAATGGTGTTGTAGCTGAAATTGTTATTTAGCACTATATCTCATTCGAATTATAGTTTCGTTATTGAATATCTGACTTCTATCAGAAGAACTTAAGGTGATTCTACTTAGACAGTAAAGTTATCACAATTGTAGCCGCCAAAGATACCAAGGTAACAGCTAGAAAAACCCGTGGGCGTGGATTTCTTGCTAATGCAATAGCATTTGTAATAATAGCAAATATAAGGAAAATATGCCAAGACTTAATCCCATTACCTAACAGAGTAATATCTTTATTAAAAAAACTGAATATCGATCCCGTCTGTGTTGGAAAACTATTTGAAGTGTAATTCTGATCAGATTGGCCAACATCTGTTTTTGTAGAAAACAGAATTACATTACATAACAAGAAAAACACCAGAGAAAAAACTAAAAGTAAAATACCCTTTTGTATATTATTCGGAACGTTAGCACGCAATAAGTAATAAAACCCAAGGAGAAGTAAGCCAAAAGAGCCCATGAACTGAAAAATATATTTAAAAGCAAAGAAATGCCAGCCTAGCGCGAGTAAAAAAAACAGCACAATAATGCCTAGTATAACACCAAATATTGTTAATATTGTCTTTTTCTGCATCTATTCTCCCGCCGAGCTTGATACACCTACCCAATAATTATCATTTCCCCAATTTATATTTTGCAATATAAATATTAAAGGTGTTTTTTTCTTTTTCCTAAAAAGTAACCAAATAAAATCAGTCCAATGCCCGCAATAGCCGTAATGATCATCTTCCAAGGTGAGTGTAACCAACTGACCGGCTGTTTGCAATTTGGGCAACATGAAAGATCAAAACCACATTTTGGACATTTTCCAGAAAACATAATCACCTCGATATTAAATTTAAACTATAAGTTGTTATTTCGTCAACAAATAAAACTAAAAACATTTAGATGTTCAACCAGTCTGTGTTTCGAGCTTTTCCAGATTCTTTTTAAGATGCTTTAAAGCATCAATTTTAGCTATTCGCGACCCATCTGCAATCGTGTGTTTTATTTTTGTCACCCGCTCGTTAAGCCATTCTTTGCTTCCAATTAAAGAATTTGCTGCTATGAAGTTATGAAAATCTGAGTCTTTTGTACATAATTCCTGATCAAACCTATCCACTAACCCTTTTAAGCCTTCGATTTCATAAAAAGTTAAGCCACCACGTCTTTCACGAATTGTTGCAGCTGTATATGTATTCCAAACTTTCTTTCCGTTTAATTCCCAGCAAATATAGCATACTGGTATTAGAATTTTATCACATTTCCCCGGAAAGTCGCTGTTCGGAAGTTGATACCCGTTTACTTCATCCCAAGTCTGTTTTGCTATTTTCATTAAATCAGTGCAATCTGTTCCAATTTTTGACGACAAAATATTTATCGCGTCTTTTCTGAAATTAACGATTTGAGGTGAGGGGGAATTTATTTTTACGGTATAGCAGGACTTTCTGTCTAATAAAACTGTTTTGAAAATATCGTCTAGGAGCGATATACACATTTTATTTTTTTGCTCAACCTCTAATATATGGCTTGTTAGTAATTCTTTTTGTTGTTTAGCCCAATTTGTTGTCTTTCTGAAATTTTCATCTCTTACCACGCATGCCTTTTCTTCCTGAGCTTTGGCTTCACGCTGTGCAGTTACAACCTTTGTTTTTAAGCTATTAATTTCGCTATCGAACCTATTAATTTGTCCTTGCAAATCGTCAGTTTTACTTTCCAAGTCATAAATAATATCATTTATACGCTCAATTCTACGGGCAAGATTATATTCTTTTTCTTTTTGGTACGCATAATTTTCAAGATATGCGTTATTATAATCAGAAGTATCTGACTCTTCATCATAGTATTCACTATATTCGCTTGCTCTCCCCCCTTGATCTTTCAAGACTCTTACTAATCTCAGTTCTTCTTGAGCACTTCGTCTATCATTTTTTTGAGAGTCAAGCTTTCTTCTAAGCTCATAGCTCTTTATTAGGCAATCACTTTTCGAGCTTTCTAAAACACTTATTTTTGCATTTAAAACACTTATTATTGATTCAGCTTGTAATTCTATACTCATGATATTTTTCTTATGATTTTGCTCAATCATCAAAGATTGCTTTTTAACATCGGAATCAACAGCTTGTATATCCGGTGCAATTTCATTGCTAAGACTTTCTATCGACAGAGTAAACCCACTGTTTATTCTTTCAGCCAAAGAGCTGACATTAGGAGCGCCAATTTCTTCTAGCTTAGTTGGAATATAGGTAACAGCTGCGTTCTCATCAAAGATGTATTTATTCTGTAACGATCCTTCGAAATCTTTGGCCAGTTTATTTATGCTCGTCTTCCATGAATTTAAACTGTTAAGATAATCATGGTAATTAGAACAGAAATATTTTAATTTATGCAGAATCTCTTCTGGTGATTTTTCATATCTGCTTGCTGCAATTTGATAAGGAAAAACCTTGTGATTATTAGGCTCTACTTCACAAAGTTTGGGAAATAATCCAACAAGTGCTTTAGTAAAAGTTCCTTCTTTATGCAGAAATGGCGACCAAACGGTTTCCTTCGGAATACCATTTAAACTATTGCTAACTTTACTCACGCGATCAAAAAATGAAGCCTCATCATTAAGGGAATTTGCCGACGGACTAATTTCTTTGATAAAATTTGTTATTTTGGCCAAATCGCATTCGAATATTTCCAGTTTATTAGCTGCTTCATCAGATTTCCTAGAATCGTATATGATATTATTTTGGTCATTATATTTTATTGGTATAAATTCCCAGTGGGCCTTAATAAATGCATTCAATTTTAGACTTTTGGTAAAAAATATTGGTAGAAAAGAAAGAACCCCGCCCAGCAGTAAATACGCAATAAGATCATCATTACTTATTTGGGGTATTAATCTAACGGGATTTAAAATTAGAATAACCATTGCGCATGTAAAGAACGCTATAAATACGGCTAAAAATATATTCCTCAGCAGAAAATACCCCCCCGAAACCCTTTCTAATGAATTAAGTAATAAAAGAAGGTCCTCGTCTCTCTTATCTTCATTAAGTAATATTTTAGGCAAGCAATAGGAGGGCATATCTTATTTTTAAATTATCTTTTTTTCTAAAACTTCGGGAGCAACCTTATTAATAATTTTTAATAATTGGTAATCTAAGGCGCTAGTAACTAATTCACCTTTGCCATCGCCCCCCTTCCCATCATTTAATTTTATTTTTTTCCCTTTTGACAAGAAAAATTTATTGTCTTCATTCACAAGTAAACCGTGTAGCTGAAGCGCTGACCCATTAATTGATATTCTCCCAAGACTAGAAATTATAGACCAATCATTTACCCTAATATTATTACCGATAGAAATATTACCATTGGCAAAAATTTGATTAACAATACAATCGTCGCCAATTGACATATTGCCTTCTGCATTAATCCATTTGAGTACCCGAGACCCATCTTCAAGAACTATTTCTTTTCCTACTACATAGTCAGCGGATGATTTTGCCGATATACTAATATTCCCCTCGCTTATAATTACTTTAACATAACTGTCTCGTGGCAGAACAAAGTCTTGTTCTTTCGGAGCAATGAGAATTTTACCATTTGTTTTTTCCTCAAGCGTAACCTCATCGCCAATCCATCCTTCTGAAAAATTTAGTTCCGATTTCGCGCGTAAAGAACCAGTTATAAGAAATTTACCAATATTACAGGATTCATCTGTGCATAAATTGTTTGAAAAAACCCCAAGAATTGAGACTCTAGAAGAAAGAGCCACGTCTCCTTTGCATACGACTATTCCTTTTACTACAGTATTAGCAGGAATTTTATATCCATCATTCAGCTTGCAACAAAACAAACTTCCTGCAAGTTCAGATGTTGATTCGATATTGACTATAGCACCTAGAATACTGTTAAAATTGCCTGAGCCTATTGTCACCTTATCCAAACATGCGATATCTCCTTCAACTGTAACGCTTTTCCCGATGTGAATTTCATCATAAGCACAAATACTACCTGTAATACGACAATTATCTTCAACTATTACTGTAGGCGCAAAAACAGAGCCTCCTACGTATGTTCCTGCTTTAATTAGTAAAATCTTTTGAGCGAGATCTTCTTTTGTTCGAAGAAAAATATCGCTAGTAACTTTTCCAGAAAAGACGTTCTTGCGTGCATTACCACTGATTTTTTTCCCCTTTTGCGAAATCTTCTTTACTGGGCAACACTTGTTCTATGGGCTCATTAATTTTGCATTGTGCCAAGGAAATCATGCCCAAGGCGAGAGTCCAAGATTCAACAGCCCATCGAGCATTTTCTTCTAATATTCCATAACTCTTGCTTAAACGACTCGTTAAGCGATTTATAATAAGATCTAAATGCGTTTTTTCGTTTAGTTTTAGCAAATCAGAAGGTATGTTTTGTTTCAATGCAATTAATAAAAGATTTACATCCAGTTTTTGCTGACCACATAAATCTAGTATCAATGATTCACAGCGTGAAAACTCATTAACTATCGAACACCCATATTGAGAAATAAGCTTAATTAATTGTTCCCTTGACGAATTTTGCATATCTTAAAAATAAATCTATAAATTCTTATAAACAAATAGGTTTCATATACTTTCGCCCTGCTTGCTATTATAAGGCCAGTTATTAACTAGTATAATTGCCCTGCTAAATGTATATATTATATCATAATACCTCTTATCCTCGAATAAAGTTACCGAAGCGGCTGAACAAGTATCCGCAGCAGTTTTTCGATATTTTTGCTTAACGCCTGAGAAAAATTTTTTATATCATCATCCATTCGGCCCGGGTAGTTTAAGGGCTGCCGTATAATCATCCAAAAAACAAAAGACGCAAGACATATTATCGGAAGAATAGAAGATAATACGATTAGGGCCGTTAAATAAATGCATAGTAACACAAAAAAAACAACAGCACCACTTATCTTCTTTTGCATACACATGGCTCCTTTCATCCCAGAATAGATCTCAACTTTATCTAATATTATATTAGAAATTTAAAGACTCGGTACTTTTATGTTTTATTGACTTCGTAATTTTATTTTCAAACATTGAGCCGCATGCTATTTTTACTATTCCGGTACCTATAGTAGCAAAAACTCCCGCTGCTGTTTTAGCTACTGGGTCTGCGTCTCTTAATACGGCTTCTTGAGCTGGCTTTTTAAGCCCACACTTCGGGCAAGAAGCAGCACCATCAGAAACTTCATTACCACATTCTGGGCATTTTATTAATGACATATAGCACCCCTCTGTAAATTATTGGATACAATTTAGGCTAAAAAGTCAATCAAAACTATCGATTCTGCGCAGAATGCGTGTAGAAGCCGTGTGACCTTATAATGAGGATTACAAAGCATACCAATTCAAACTCAATTGTTGCATTGCGTCCATGTTGTAAGCATATTATGTTTCTCCAGCTGCTGGTGATGAACGTTCTTGGAAGACGCTAAAAACGTTCGTCTTTCGCGAGATCTATGAACCTTTTTGTTTGTCCCTAATAAAGACGGGATTCTGATTCCTAACGTGGTTTGATTTGCCGGCACAAATTTAATTTCCCATCCGGCCCTTTCAGGAAATTCAACTGGCGCAGTTGCTCCTGATTATACTTTTTGAAATCAGCGTCAAAAATCTCCAGATAAGCGGCCAGACTGTTATTGGTCGGACCAAACCCTTTGGCATAGAGATACCGCTGTTCCAGCACGTCGCCGACATCGTACATATTTAAATAACGTTTATTTTTATCCTTGGCTAACATTTTCATAACAATCAAAGATAATCCCTCGGGAATATCGCTTCTAACCCGATGCGGCGGAATAATTTCTTTTTGCATCTGCTCAATGACGAACCGTCTTTGTTCTTCAAAAGGTTTAGCCAGAGACTGGTTGTAAAGAACCACGCCGGTCAGTAATTCATAAGCCACCAGTCCGAGCGAAAAAATATCGGTCCGGCTATCTATTTCCTGCCCCGGCAATATCGGGGCCTGCTGGTTAATCTGCTCGGGTGACATATAACCGAGCTTGCCGGCCAATAATTCCATTTCCTCTCTGGTCTGGGCCGCCACGCCGAAATCTGATAATTTACAAACCCCGTGATTATTAACCAGAATATTTTCAGGTGAAATATCGCGGTGAATGATAAACTGATGGGCATAAGCCATCGCCCGGCAAATCCGGCTGACAATAAACCCGGCCAGTTCGCACGGAAATAACATTTTTTTTTGAAGATGACGACAATGCAAAGTATGCAGGTCCGCGCCCGGCACGTAATCCATCGCGATAAAAAAAAGTTTTGGGCCGTCAATTTTATGTTTTAATTTAGAAGCGGAAAGCAGGCGTTGTTGATAATATTTGGGTCCCATCACGCGCCCCAGCGGAGAAACTTGCCCACCGAAGAGGCGAAAATGACCCATCGGTCCGGCTAACCGCCGGGAAATAGGCGCGTCTATTTCTTTACGAAACGATTCCGGAACTAAAGATAAGGGAATTGATTCTAATCCGTAGGTTTTGACGATATTCTCATGACGCAAGCCGGTCGCGATATTGGCTTCGTGTTTTAACCGTTCTTCGTGTTCTTTGGAAAGTGTTTTGATGGTTTTTAAAACGACTTTATCCTTAACGCCTTCGTTATTTTTCTCAGCCAGGAAAATGATACCCCTCCCCCCCCGCCCGATTTCTTCCAGCAGCACGTAGGTAGAGGTAGAATGAAAAGAAAGCCCGGCTAATTCCGTGTTTTTTACTTCAGTCATTTGGACCTCTGTTAATTATAATAAACATTGCTTGGCTCATTACGGTGGTTGAACAACTTCCCCCAACTTTTTTATTTACCAGTTATGAGGTAGGGTTTTTATTAGCATCGTTTTCCTGTCGTATTTGCGTAAGACCTTCTTCTGCCCGTTTTAATAAATGTTTATGTAATAAAAAATCTGCAAGGATTTTATATTTCCCCGCTTCTTCAAAAGTAACTGGCTTGTCTTTACCTAAAGAATGCATTATGGTTGAACCCCTTAAGCGATAAAGATCTTTTATTTCTTTTAGCATTTCTTCTGAAGATTCCAATTCTTTATATATTTCAATGATTTTATTAAGGTCAACATTGCTTGCTTTTTTAGTTTTGAATATTTCTGTAGCGATGAAACGCTCTATTATCTTATAAAAATTAGCGGATATCTCCTCGTAAAAATCATGTTCTCTAGTTGGGGAACTTAATAAGGTTGTTGCGATAGAATAGTATTCAAAAAACTTCTCGTCTAACTTGGCAATAACAGGAAACAACATGGCGGTTTTTTTTAAATCTTCATACGACAATGCATCACCTCTCCAATCACGTTTTTCTTTGGCTATAAACTTCGTGGTAACTTTCTCCCCTGAAGACACATCGTAAATCTTAAATTTATATGGCCATAATGCAGGATACCACCAGGTATGTCCAAGGGTAACAATATTAAAGGAGACAAGCCATATTCTTGCCACCTTAAAAGACTTTTCATATACATCAGCATTTAATTCTTCCGGCAGATGGAAAGTAAACTTAATAGTCTGTTCGTTTATTTTCTCAAAAAGAGTCGGCATATCTAAGCCGTTGCCATGTTTTTTGTTCCACTCTTCAAATACTTTAGAGTCCAATTCGTGAGAATACGAAACTATAAGTGTTTCTATTTTCCATTTAGGGTCTTGTTTTATCATGGTTTATTACAAATATTCTCTTGTTTTACCAAAACTATCTTGGAGTGATTCATTACCTTGGTTTATTACCACAATTCAGTTATTACCACATTTATTACCACATTAATGTTTTTATTACCGCATTTTCTTCCAGCGGGCATCTCTGCCTCGGGCCAGACAGGCGATCTTCTTTTCCTTTCGCAGTTGATTTAATATCAACCGGATCATATCCCGGCTGACCGTGGGGCAAGCACGGTCTATGTCTGAAATACTGAATTCACGTGGTAATCGCTCAATGGTTTCTTTAACCAGCCCTGTTTTCGCTCCGCGTGCCTTGTTAATTTTACCGACCCGTCTTTCAAACTCCTGATATGCCCCGATTAAAATACCTAACGAGTATTCCCACCATGGTTTTAGGTGATGTTTGCCTTCCGGCCAGCCCTGGGAAGATTTACGTAACACCTCATAATAAGTTTCTTTAGATTCCTCAATCAATCGCTCAATGCTGATATATCTGCCGACCGTATAACCTAATTGGTGCAATAATAAAACATTCAAAAGCCGGGAGACCCGGCCGTTGCCATCAGTGAAAGGATGAATACACAGAAAATCCAGAACAAAAGCCGGTATCAGGATAAGCGGGCTGATTTGCCTTTTATCCCAGAGCCGGTTAAACCGCGTGCATAATTCCTTCATATAAAAAGGTGTTTCACGGGCCGAGACAGGCACAAATCTGGTTATCCAACGACCATCCGGTAATCGTTCCTCAATCGTGTTATCCCGCTTTTTCCACTGCCCGCCGGGGACATCGGTCTTGGCATAAATCTGCTTATGGAATTCCAAAATCGTCTTTTCATCAATGCTAAAAGATTCCGGTTTAGTGTGGATACGAGAAAGGATTTCACGATAGCCCAGGATTTCCGCCTCGGAACGGTCTTTTGGTTTAGTTGGACGCGCCATTAGTTCCCTGAATCGTTTAGCCGGAACCGTAATACCTTCAATCCGGTTGGACGATTCGGTGCTTTCAATAATCGCGGTCTGTTTCAGGGTTTCCAGAACCTGTGGTGTCTGGTGCTGGAACAAATCCTGCCTACCTTTACACTCGCCAAGTTTCTGAAGCAGTCCGCCCATTTCAATAGGGATGGCTCGCCGGCTGAGAAAATCAATATCTAATGACTTCATAATTTTAATCAGTAGTGTCCGGTTGTTTGTTTTTAAATTTCTTATAACCTTTGCTGTAACAATAGGTTAACAACAAAAATGACTTTAATCGATTTGAAATCAATTTTATACTATGGCCATTCCAACAACCTTCCAAAAGGAGTGACCAATGAATACCGGCAAAACGATATTGGCTCAAATAATAGATTCCAGCCGGCTTCACGGAGTTGGCGGTCAATGATAATGCGGGCATCGGTTTCTCTTACCCCTTTCCCTGGTTTTGGCGTATCTAAAATTTCTTCTTTTGGTATCTGGTAAAAATGGTTTTCTGTCATAACAATTCGGCTTTTAAAAATATTTCTTATTGATGGACTCGTCTAACAAAAAAGTTTATTGAATATCTGTAAAGTTTCTGCGTTTAGCGAGATTATAAGATAAGGTAATCTTGGAGTCAAGAGAAAAGAGGCGGGGATGATCGGACCGGCAAAGAAAACCTTGGCTTAACCACCATTAAAATATATAGATTCTTTTTATAAAGTAAATACGGTAACAAAAAAACTAAATATTGGAAATTTGTCGTGGTCATGCTATATTATTAAAGATAAATTTTCAGGATAAAAATTTATGATTAAATCCGCCTGCGAGCGTTATCACGACCGGGTGGCCTCTATCTACGACGAGATGTACCGCT
>ERZ1292633.5306-Hain-H41-02um-R1-5306-length-11671-cov-9_pt1 | contig 11671 bp, 13 predicted proteins | sample MGYA00564406_ERZ1292633 | MGnify/ENA primary metagenome ERZ1292633 (study PRJEB36523, sample SAMEA6512639) | groundwater metagenome | collected 2019-01-08 | study: AquaDiva: Metagenomics assemblies of 32 groundwater samples
TCAATTTTTTTGCCATGAATTTCTTTGATCCCCGTCCAGCCTTTCGTACTGCGTAGGACGATCACCGGCCATTTCGGTTTCGTGAGAAATTTTTTCGAAGCTCGCGCTTTCACCTGTGTGCTGCGAATAAGTGCGTACGCCCACTCCATCGTCTTCATCATTTTTTCATGCAAATGATCTCCAGAAACGATTCTCGATTCATATCCATAGCCACTGTACAAATTCGTAATCTCCTCATCACTCATCGTCCCCAGAATCGTCGGTCCAGAAATTTTGTACCCATTCACGTGGATGATCGGGAGCACCGCACCACTCGTCACAGGATTCAAGAATTTATTTCCATGCCACGCCGCCGCGAGCGGTCCGGTCTCTGATTCACCATCACCCACGACGCACGTCGCGATCAAATCGGGATTATCCAGCACCGCACCAAAAGCAGTAGAAAGGCTATATCCGAGCTCGCCACCTTCCAGAATACTGCCCGGAGTTCCCGGATTCAGATGACTCGGGAAACCTCCCGGCCAGCTAAAAAGTTTGATGAGCTGACCCATGCCTTCTCCGTCGCGCGAACAATTTTTATAAAATTCCCCCATCGTTCCTTCCGCAAAGAGATTCGCCAAAATCGCCGGCGCTCCGTGTCCTGGACCGATGACGAGCATCATATTCACGTCGTATTTCGAAATCAGATAATTGCAGTGCGCATAAATGAAGTTGAGCCCCGGGACAGTTCCCCAGTGCCCCAAAATACGATCTTTGATATCGTCGGGCTGGAGCGGCCTCTCCAAAAAAAAGTTGTCTTTCAGATAGAGCTGAGCCGCAGAAATGTAGTTCACATACCGGAAATACCGGTCGAACCATGAAGAAAGTGAGGTTTTAACCATGGTAGATCTATGATATAATGAAACGATGCAAAACAAAAATAAAATTCTCATTCTTGGCGGAGGATTTGCCGGAATCACGGTTGCTCACAAACTCGCCAATGCCAGCCCACAGGGCAAAGATCTCGAAATTACACTCATCAACAAGCGGAGCAGTTTTATTTTTCACGCCGACCTCTATGAAGTCGCCACAGCTTTTACAGAAAAGAAAGATGACGAATGTATCACAGCACTTCGCGAGACCGTCGCCATCCCATACGCCAAAATTTTCAAAGGGAAAAAAGTAAATTTCATTCAGGATAATGTGACAAAAATTTCACCAGAACAAAAAGTCATAGAAACTGAACGCGGCGGAAAAATCAGTTACGACACGCTCGTCGTCGCGCTCGGCAGCGTGAGCAACGACTACGGCATCGAAGGTCTCAGGCAGTTTTCGTATCCGCTCAAAACAATCGAAGACGCTCTTGCGATCAATTGCCATCTCGAAACATACTTCAAAAATCTGTGGAAAAAAGAGATCAAGAAGGAAGTAGAAATCGTGATCGGTGGGGGCGGTTTCACCGGAGTTGAGCTCGCATCTGAACTCCCAGGATTTTTGAAGAAAATCTGCAAGAAGTATGATTATCCCTACAGTCGGGTGAGCCTCACGATTCTCGACGGCGGGAAATCTCTCGGCGGTCAGGACGAAAAAGTTTCAGTTCTCATCAAGGCCAGACTCAAATCACTCGGAATAAAAGTCGAGCAGGAAGCCAGAATACAGAAAAGAGATATTCAAAAAATATATGTTCTCCAAAGAGAGATAGTAAAAGAATTCGAAGCGGACATCTGCCTCTGGACCGGCGGCGTGAAAGCAAATCCACTCATCGCACAATCTTTCAAAACTGTCGCCAAAAACGGCGCGCTCGAAGTGAACGAATATTTGCAGAGTAAAGATTTTCCTGACGTCTATGCCGCTGGAGACAACGCTTCATTTCCTGGTGCACCGATGCTCGCCACAACCGCCATTATCGAAGGAAAAATTATTGCACTCAATATCCTCGGAAAAAAAACACCATTTACTCCAAAATTAGAATCCGTCAGTGTCCCGCTCGGCGGCAAATTTGCGCTCTGCAAAGATGGCGAAAAAGTGGAACAGGGTTTCTGGTGTTGGGTCACACGCCGTTTCAGAATCCTGAAATTTTTCTGCTCAATCCTCTCGCCGTGGGAAGCTTTCAAAGTCTGGATGCGGGAAAACAAAGTCTTTGTCGCCAACGACGAAAAAATGTTATGATCGGAAGGTAATTTTTTACCTCTCTCTCATGTCCAAAAAAACTTCTCCAAAAAAAAGTGCTCCAGCTCCAGTAGCTCAGCCTGCCATTTCACCAAAAGCACTCATTTTCCTCGGCGTGATTCTCGTAGTTCTGACGGTCACAACGCTGGTATATCAGCGCGAAACACCATTTTTGCCAAATCAACTGAAGACTTCACTCTTTACTGATATTTCAAAAGAGGATCAGAGTAGTGCACTCGTAAATTCCAGCCTCGCATACCTCGCAAACAAAGACATCATGAAAGGCTATCCAGATGGAAGTTTTCAGCCAGAAAAAACTCTCGTTCGTGCAGAGTTTTTGAAAATCCTCGTAGCAGCAGTGGCAACAGGAGACATTCCAGATAAAAAAATTCTGTGTTTCAGTGATGTGAAAATTGAAGACTGGTTCTCAAAATATGTTTGTTATGGAAAAGAAAAGGGGTGGGTAGCGGGATATCAAGACGGGACATTCAAGCCAGGCAACACAATAAACCAAGCGGAACTCATGAAGATTCTGGTCACAGGATTTGGATGGAATCCAGAAGAATTCAAAGACCAGCAATTGCCATCGGGAACAGATGGGCAAAATTGGGCAGCAAAATATGCAAAAGTGATGATCGCAAAAAATATTATGACAAAATCAGAAATAGATTTTGCTCATCTGGTCACACGAAAAGAAGTAGCAACAATTATTTTCCGAGCACTCATTGTTGATAGTCTCAAAATTGATGCCTATTCAGAATCAAAAATCGGTATTTTCTTTAAACTGAAAAATGTTGTCATCAGCGGAGAGGCAATGTCAGGAATAACAACCGGCGAACCAAAACCGAAGTCGAAGCCGAAGTCGAAATAGATTATTTCCCTGCGGTGTACAGAAAAGCATAGTAAGCCGCCGTCACACCCTCTGCTGCGCCGGTGATTGCCTGCTTGAACTCCGTATCGCAACAATCGCCAGCGCCGTACACGCCCGGGACGTTTGTCTCGGAATGGCGGTTGATGACGATCTCTTTTTTGGGATTCAATGCAACTCCGAGAGGCACTGCGAGATCCGTCGCCGGAATCTGTCCAATCGCCACAAAAACACCCTGCACCGCGAGCTCTTTCCCGGATTTCAAAGTAATTTTCTCAACAGAAGTTCCACCAGTAATCGAAGTAATTTCTTCCTGAAAAAGAATTTCAATATTCTGTTTTTGCGAGATGAGGCCGTTATTTCGTGGCTCCGCACGGAGCACATCACGACGCACAATAATTTTCACCGTCTTCGCATGTTCCGATAAAAATAAAGCTTCCTTCGCCGCCGTATCACCGCCACCCACGACCACAACATCTTTTCCTTTGAAAAAAGCTCCATCACACAGCGCACAATACGAAACACCCTTGTTTTTGAATTCCTCTTCGCCAGCACATCCGAGATGTTTATGAGAGCTGCCCGTCGCGAAAATCACCGTCTTTGCCTGATAGGAGTTGCGTCGTGCCTGCACTTCGAAGCTTCCATCAGGAAGTTTCACCACGTTCCTCGCGAGTTCATTTTTCATCTCCACGCCCGATGCTTTTGCGTGTTCCCAGAGTGAATTTCCCAGATCCGGACCGGTCGTCGTGATGATCCCCGGCCAGTTTTCCACCACATGCGTCGTCGTGATGAGTCCGCCTGCGAGCTCCGCGAGCAAAACCGTTTTCAAATTCAATCTCGCCGCATACATGCCAGCAGAAAGCCCCGCGCAACCGCCGCCGATGATGATGGTGTCGAACATGAGGATTGAGGATTTAGGATGTAGGATTGAGGGAATCGCAGGGGACTAGCACACCGATTTCCCGCAGTGACAAGAATGACTCACATTGGGATTGTTGAATTGGAATCCGGACATTTCGAGAGTTTCGACGTAGTCCAATTCTGTTCCTTTCAGAAATTCTGCAGAAGTCGGGTCGATGAAAAGCTTGAAGCCTTGTTCTTCAGAAACAATATCCGTTTTGTCCGGAACTTTTGCGAAATCCAGGAAATACTGAAATCCGGCGCATCCTCCAGACGAAACTTCGACGCGAATTCCGTAACCCGTTTTTTTCTGGGATTTCTGGAGTTTCAGAAGTTGACTCGCGGCGTTCTTCGTCAAACCCAACACTTTTGCCGCAGATTTCTGAGATTTCTTCGATTTGTCACTCATCAATTTTCCGAGCGCAGCGCCCGGAGCAGCGCAACTTGAACCAGATTTTTTCATAGTGGTGGAAGTATAGGAGACGAACGTGAAAAATGCAATTGCTCGAGCAGATGCAAAGTCGCGAGCGGCCCCGTCATACGAGCAGTGCCATTCATCACCGGATACGGAAGATTTTTCCCGGACACCATCTCACCAACCGTAAAAGGAGTTCCCAGACGCCCCGAGAGTAGCGCGCTATCATTCCCATGATCCGCAGGACGGTCACCCACGACGAGAATTTCTTCGTAAGGATCAGCAAAACCAAGAAATTTTCCAAACGCCTCAATCCCGCGATCTTTGTCGCCATCTTTCAAATAAAAAATCAGTCCCACCGCAGAATTTCCAACCCGTAAAAAAGAATCCAGTCCATGTTTCTGAAGGAATTCGAGCCCCATGATTTCCAGCTTATCCACCGCTTCCAGAAGTTCCACAGAATTCAGTTTGTCATAATTGAGTGGTCGAATGACACAAGAACCCGGTGGCAAATCAATATAATTCACTTTTCCAGTAAAAAATTCCTGGATGAGAAAATCAAATTTTGCCTTCGGAAAAAGCACTTCCGGCCAGAGGACGTGATACATTTCGACATACTCTCCATTCTCGAAACGATACCCCGCGCCACCATTTTCCAGGAAGAGAAACCAGTTTTTCTGAAGTTCCGCGAAATGCTCACCCAAAAGCATCTGAAGTTTTGGAAGTGCATTACTGAAAACCCTCCCAGAACAGATCGCCACCGGAACTTTTCGAGAAAGCTCCTGGAGAGCCACGCAGAGTTTTGCCGGTGGAGTGCTGGAAAAATATCGATCGGTGAGCGTCCCATCATAATCGAAAATCGCCGCGCGAAAATTCTGCTTCAAAGTGGAATCCAACAAATTTTCCATAAGTACGCAACCTATACTACATTTTTTTTCTTGTTCCGGCGAGACGAGGTTGGTATAAGGATGGTGCTTATTTCTTAATTTTCTTTTCTATGGGAGAATCCCTCAGTTATGTAGCGGAAGGTAGAACAGTTGAATTAGGTACGCTGCCAGACGGTGGAGCGATAAAAGACCCAGGAAGAACTGCAGCCGCACAAGCAGAAAGAGGAGCTCTAAAAGATGAAGCTCGTAGGAGAATAACAATAAGCATTATTGACCAACAAGAAGGTTCAGATGATGACGAGGATGGTTTTATTCGAGGTCGTGATTAAAAAAACTGTATAATAGTATCGATGGAACAATACCTCTCGCTCGTGCGTGAAGTTCTCGAAAAAGGCGAAAAAAAAGAAGATCGTACCGGTACAGGTACGATTTCGCTCTTTGGTATGCAGAGAAAATACGATCTTCGCGAAGGATTTCCATTGCTCACCACGAAAAAAGTCCTCTTTGACGGTGTTCTCCGCGAGCTCCTCTGGTTTTTGAAAGGTTCCACCAACATCAACGACGATCTGACCCAACACACGCCCATCTGGAACGCCTGGGCCGACGACAAAGGCGAACTCGGTCCCGTCTACGGCCATCAATGGGTGAAATGGGACGCCACCGACGAACACGGAAACCCAGCACATATCAACCAAATTCAACAAGCCATTGACCTCATCAAAAAAAATCCCGATTCGCGCCGCATCATCGTCAGCGCCTGGAACGTCGCCCAAATCGAAAAAATGGCGCTGCCACCATGCCACCTCCTCTTCCAATTCTACGTCGTCAACGGAAGACTCGATTGCCAACTCTACCAGCGCTCCGCCGACATCGCACTCGGCGTCCCGTTCAACATCGCGAGCTACGCAGCACTCATGCACATGATCGCCCAAGAATGCGACCTCACGCCCGGCATTTTCACTCACACGCTCGGCGACGCGCATATTTATCTCAATCACATCGAAGGCCTGCGACTCCAACTCGAGCGAAAACCTACCCAACTCCCGAAACTCGTAGTTGCCAAAAAACCTTTTTGGGATTTGAAATTCGAAGACTTCAAAGTAGAAAATTACCAGCACCAGCCATTCATTAAATTCCAAGTTGCCGTATGACACACTTCAGCATGATCGCCGCCATGGACGACAAAAACGGCATCGGAAAAGAAGGAGAAATCCCGTGGCATCTGAAACAAGACCTCCACCGATTTTCGTTAGTTACCAAAGGAAACATCGTCATCATGGGCAGGAAAACCTGGGAATCACTCCCAGAAAACCGCAGGCCCTTGCCAGAAAGAGTCAACATCGTCGTCACGCACGACGCGGCATATTCGCTCCCAACAGGCGTTGAAAAATCCAAGTCACTCGAAGAAGCCCTGGAAAGAGCCGCAGAAATCATGAAAGAAAAAGAAATCCCAAAAGTCTTCGTCATCGGCGGCGGCCAGATATACGAAGAGGGGATCAAGAGCGAACATTGCAAAGATTTATGGATCACGAGAGTCAAAGGCAATTTCGGATGCGACGCATTTTTCCCAGAAATCCCAACCGAATTTCAGAAAATCGCCGACTCCGACCACTTCAAAGAGCCTAGCCCCAACGGTGAAATCCCATTTCATTTCGAGATCTGGCGCAAAGAAAGGTAAGCCAGTACAATACGCACAGTTCCTTCAAAACCCGGGCCCGTAGCTCAGTTGGTTAGAGCAGTCGGCTCATAACCGATTGGTCCCTGGTTCAAGTCCAGGCGGGCCCACCAATAAAAATCCTCCACTAAAGCCCAGGTGATTTTTCTGCGAGTTGAATGACTTTTTTGAGAACTTTGAGGTCAACATCCTCAAGTTTTTTAAATCGGATACAGCTTTTGCCAACACTCACTTTCCCCAACTCTTTTTTGTATTTTTCAGCAATATATTGGCCATTATCGACAGCACAAACATACACACTGATGTAATTTTTCTGACTTGCTAGCCCAATCACAGGCCAATCAATAATTTCTTTCTTATAATTTTTATATGGAAAACTTCCATACCCTGGCATGTTATACAAAAACATGGGCTTGAGTTTTGGCGCACTTTTCTGAATAAATGTATGCAAAAAATCCATCGGTATTCGACGTTCAGTAGGAAGGGAATCAAAATATTCCTTCAGAGTCTTCGCCTTTACTGGTTTAAACATATTCATATGGAGTCATTATACTCGTTGTCCAAAAAATCTCGTTGAAATGTATTCACAAAAAAGAGTAGCATACACAACATAATATTCCCCAAAAAATATGTTTCACACTGACTCCATTGATCCAAACCGAATGATTGAAGGGCCCGATGATCTCAGGGTAAAAAAGGCAGTCACCGGTGATCCTGCCTCTCAAACAGCAGAATCAAGAGGAGAAATTTCCGAAATTGACGGACTCGTTGCCGCACTACGCGCCACCGCTCGTCCAGCCATCGTCGAAGATCCGGCTTTTCGAAGATACATTCCGGATTTGGCTGACAAATGATTTCAATCTTGTGCTATCATCCAGATACATTCTCTAACCTCACTTATGAAAAAAATAACCTCACTCATCGCATTCGGTCTCATATTTGCGAATATTTTCGCATTTTCCGCAGTCGCACAGGCGAAAGAAAAGGCTCCCAAAAAAGTTCCAGAATTCGGCATCAGTAGCGTGAAACAGATGACCGATGAAATCGCAGAAATCAATACCGCAGAAAATTTCATCACAATCGGAAAAGGAAAAAACCCAAAAAAAGTACTCACAACTGGAACCGTCATTATCAAAGCAACAGAAACCAGTACGCAAACAGGAACGCTCGCGGATCTCGTGAAAGGCGAAAAAGTCCATCTCTGGGTGAGTAAAAAACCTGGAGGAAATAAAACAATTCAGGCACTCATCATCACGCAATTTCTCGGAGCAAAAGCGCTCGCTTCTCAGCCGCCCGTCGCTCAATTCACATTGAGCAGTTCGCAGGGATTGGAAAATGCGACACCATCGCTCGCGGTCTCACTTTCGAAGGCGACAACAGGAGACGTAAAAATTTCCTACACTGTTTCCGGAACAGCAAGTGGGACGACGGATTATTCTTTGGCAAACGGAAATCTCATCATCGCCGCAGGTCAGACGACAGGAATTATTCCTCTTATCATTGCGAACGATACGGTCCAGGAAAGTGAAGAAACTGTCATCGTCACTTTGACAGCCGTTACTGGCGCAACTCTCGGCGCACAAAAAATTCACACGTATACCATCAAAGATGATGACCAGGCAACAGGAACTGTTGGGTTTTCGACCACTTCCTCCAGTGGTGCAGAAAACGTCTCTTCGGCGAGTTTCCCAGTCACTCTTTCCGTCGCCGCGACACAGCCAGTACTGATCGATTATACCGTGAGTGGAACAGCCACAGGTGGGGGTACAGATTTCAGTCTTTCGAATGGCACAGCCACTATTTCCGCCGGTCAAACCACGACAAACATTATCGCGAATATCGTCGATGACACCACCATCGAATCCGCAGAAACCATCATCGTCACTCTCAGTAATCCACGCGGTGCGACATTCACTTCAAGCATCGTCTATACCTACACGATTACTGACAATGATAACGCAAATATCGGCTTCGGTTCAGCAAATTCTGCAGGTTCAGAAGCGACAACATCCATGAGCATTCCTGTGACTCTTTCCACCGTTTCTACCAAAGAAGCAAAAGTGAATTACGCAGTGACCGGGACAGCCACCGGCAGCGGCACTGATTACACACTCGCAAACGGTACACTCACTATCCCAGCAGGCCAGACGACTGCAAACATCGCTTTCACCATCGTGAACGACACACTCGACGAAATCGACGAAACGGTCATTCTCACGCTTTCCGCACCCATCGACGCGACGCTCGGCGCTACAGCAGTTCACACCTACACGATTCAAGACAATGACAATCCAACCGTTCAATTTTCTTCCGCAACAGGCAGTGGACTAGAAAGTGTAACGCCAGTAAGCATCGCCATCGCCGTTTCTGCAGCTCCAGCAGAACAAGTCCAGGTAACATACACCGTCACAGGAACCGCCACAGGAGGAGGCACAGATTACACATTGGCCAACGGCACTGCAACAATTGCCGTCGGACAAACAACAACTAATATCCCTCTCATCATCGTAGAAGACGCACTGGTCGATGCAGCAGAAACAGTCATTGTAACTCTCTCCAGTCCGACAAATTCTACGCTTGGATCCACGACGGTATACACATATACGATTACGGATAACGACTAAAAGTACGTAGCGCAGAAACCTCAAAACAACTTCTGGACCCCCAGATGAGTTTTGAGCGTATAGACTAAATTCTGATTCTGCTCCCTCTCGGGTTTCTTCGTTTCACTATCGAAAAGCCAACGCAGATACGCGCGATCCATCTGCACAACCTCAGAAAAAGTCTTGCCAAAATATTTTCCAAAAGGAAAAATTTTCTGCAACACCGGAGCCACACTCAGCTCTTCCATTTTTGCGATCACGCCATTTTCATCCAGCTCTGGATGATTTCCCCGAACCAAATTGTGTAAATAATAAAACAGCGATTCCATCACCATCACATCCCCGAGCGCATCATGCGCGAGCCCCTGGACGTTCAATTTCAAAAAATATCGCAAATATTGGAGTTTGTGATTCTCACTCTCAATCAAATGTTGTGCCACCCGAAAAGTATCGATGAATCGCACCGCACTCACCCCCTCCGTCCCCAGCACCCCCATATCAAAAGGCGCATTGTGCGCCACGAGAATATTGTCCCACAGGAGAGAAATGAGTTTTTCTTTACACGCACTTCCCTCAAAAGAAGGCTTGTCGCAAACCATTTCGTTCGTAATGTGATGCACCGCCATCGACCCACACGAGATCTCCACCGGAGGCCTGAAAAGTTCATTTACAATTTCCTGAGTCACAGAATCTTTGTACGCCAGCTGCACAACCCGTGCGCCTTCGCCGAGTTCCGTCGTCTCCACATAGAGAAAAATCAGGTTCATAAAATATGAAAAATAGGATGCCAACAGGATAGCACAAATTCATGCTACAATTCACGTCATGAATCGTCCCATGAACTCAGTCGTCATCATCGGCGGCGGCGCAGCAGGAATGATGGCCGCAGTCTCGGTGAAAGAGAAAAATCCCGAGACACAAGTCATGATTTTCGAGAAAAATCCGAATCTTGGTGCCAAAGTCATCATCAGCGGTGGGGGACGCTGCAACGTCACCACAGGCATTCACGATCGCAAAAAACTTCTAGAAAATTATCCGCGCGGAGCTACATTTTTGAAAACCGCGATCTACGATTTTCCCCCAGAGAAAGTCATGGAATGGTTCGAGAGTCACGGCGTGAAACTCAAAACCGAAGAAGACCTCCGCGTATTTCCGAAGTCCAATAATGGCAAAGACGTTGTCGGCGCCATGGAAAAAGAACTTACCGAAAAGGGGACAATCTTCCATCTCGGAAAGAATGTCACCAGTGTTGTCAAAAAAATCACAGAAAACAAGCAGACAAAATTCGTCGTCACCTGCAAAGACGGTGACACCTTCGAATTCGACGCCGTCATCATCACCACCGGCGGCAACGCATATCGCCACACCGGTTCCACTGGCGACGGATACGCATTCGCAAAAGCTCTCGGCCACACGATCACACAGCTCGGACCGTCGCTCAGCTCATTCATTCTCGAAGAGTCATATATGAGAGAAATGAGCGGTATCTCCTTCGAGAGAGTCAGACTCACATTTATCGCAGGAGAAAGCGCCTCTGACCCACACGAACGCACCTACCATCGCACCGGCGCGTTCCTCTTCACCCACAAAGGCGTCACCGGTCCAGCCGTCTTTGCCCTCTCGAGTCTCGCTGCGTATGAAGAAATCACGATGATCAAAAAATCGACACTCAGTATTAATTTCTTCCCCGATGAAACTCCTGAAGCGCTCAAAAAAAGAATTCAAGAAGCGATCGAAAAAAATCCGAAAAAACATCTCATCAACTTCCTCGATTTTTTCCTCCCAAAATCTCTCTGTGCAGTCTTCGTGAATCTCCTCAAAATTCCAGGAACCGAAGGCGTCTCCAATCTCCGAAAAGAGCAGCGTATAGAGCTCGTCCACATGTTGCAAAATATGAATTTCCATATCATCGGCCGCGGCGCCGGCGACGAATTCGTGACCGCCGGAGGAGTCGAACTTTCAGAAGTGAATCCAAATACAATGGAATCAAAAATATGCCCTGGACTCTATTTCGCCGGAGAAATCCTGAACATCGACGGCTTCACGGGCGGCTTCAATCTCCAGGCATCCTGGGCCACCGGCAGGATTGCCGGCAAAAACGCCGCCCTCCTCTTGCACACTCAAAAAACTTCTGTATAATCGACGCATGGCAAAAAAGTCAAAAAAGACCAGTGT
>ERZ1292633.5307-Hain-H41-02um-R1-5307-length-11671-cov-6_pt1 | contig 11671 bp, 5 predicted proteins | sample MGYA00564406_ERZ1292633 | MGnify/ENA primary metagenome ERZ1292633 (study PRJEB36523, sample SAMEA6512639) | groundwater metagenome | collected 2019-01-08 | study: AquaDiva: Metagenomics assemblies of 32 groundwater samples
GCCACAAATGGACACACGGCTGTCGTGCTGATGAGGGTAGAGACGGCTTCGAGCGTTTGAGGGGCTTGCGACGATGCCCGACGAGCCCATCGATGGGCTCCACCTTACCGACCACTCGTCGAAGGTCATGGTGCGGCTTCTTGACGGCGCTTGGATCGCAGGGGTGAGGCGACATTCAGAAGACGTTGAAACGGACGCGAGGCGGAGAAAGTGGATCACGTCAGACAACAGCGCCGTCTCCACACTGAGAGGTGTGACCTGGAACGTTTGAGCGGCGTGCATGCGAGCGGAGACCGTCGGGTCTAGTCGCTGGATCGAAGCCATCTGTTGCGATGAATTGACAGGAAGGTGAAGAAGGAATGACAGCGAACGGGGACGCGCAGAAAAAAGGACTGCTTTGCTCTCAAAAACAAGTTGATTGTCTCTAGATCTGTCCGAATTCTCCGCTTCACATCTCGGAAAGACTTCAAAAGCGGTAGAACTAAGCTGCGCGATGGCAAAGACGAAGCCCTGACTAATTCGGTCCGGAAGTCAACAAAAGTTTGGCCCCGAACCGGAGTTGAGCGGGGCGTTGAACTGGGCGGTCCGAGGGGGGAACGTCACGAAGCCAAGACTACAACGACGAACCAGAACCAGAAAGTAGCGTCGCTGCCTATGGCGTGCGATCCATGAGCGCCGCAGATGCAATTAGCTGACTCGATGCAGTGAGCGCCGCATTGCTTCTTGCGATGACCTCCGACAGATCGCGCGTCAGGATCGACACCAACTGGGAAGCCGAGGGCCCTTGGCCTAGGCCGGCGGCACGCGGCAGCTTTTCGCTCGAAGCCGCCGACGACGAAGCGCCATTGAAGTTCATGGCGATGAGCTTTTCCTTCGCTTGCGTCTGCAATCGCGTCAATTCTGCTTCAAGCAATCCGGATTGGTCATGGAGTTCCTTCTTTTCGGCGGCGATTTGCTTTCTCGCCGCTTCCGCGAGCGCATCACGGTCGCCATCCTGCAGAGCGATTTCTCGCTTGAGTTCGCCAAGAATCGAGAGTTCGCTGTTCGCGTGGTTCAACGCAAGTTGCAGCTTATCAGCGGCCTTTTCAAGATCATCACGGGAATGCGACGTTTCGCCTAGACGATCTGAAAAACGATAGAAGCTCACCCACGCCTCACTTTCTCGAAAGGCGAGCTCAAGCGCCATGGCCAGCAACGACACATCGTGTCGCTGCATCGCTTCGCATTGCGATCGTTCGTGCTCCTCCTCTCGTTCCACGAAAGCCCGCTCCAGTGACAACCGTGTCTGCCGCTCGCCGTCGACGTCCCTTCCTAGAAGCTCGAGCGTACGTCTCAGCATATATGTCACTGGTCTGGGAGGTGAGGCCGCAGGTATGCTCGCACTTTGACCCCCGGTTTCGTCCGCGGACGTGGTTGTGTCGTAGTGGGTCCGACGCAAACCTTTCGATTCTGGATGCAACAAAATGCGTCGTGATCGGGGAGGTACGTCCGCGGCGAAATCGTCGCGGTCATGCGGCGACGAGGACTCGTCGCTTGCACGCTCTCGCGCCGTTCGGTCCATCCAAAGCGGGCTCTGTCGTTCCGCCTGTTGATGGTGAGCTCGTTCGACGTCGATGAAGCGTGAAAGTGCCGCCGGAACAGGGACACCTCCGATGAGAACAGCGCGGTCGGCCGCGGGGTTTGGACTCGTTTCGCGATGGTCCACCGTCGCTGCACGGCCGCGAGCCGCGCTCCGAGCGAGGTCCACGGCAGTCGCCGTTGCGGGGCGAACGCGAAAGCCAATAGCGGCGGCAGACTGCGACGCGACGTTGAGCTTGTTAGCTTGCGCGTTGGACGCCGCCGCAAGACTGGCGACCCGCGGCACTGCAACGGGCGAATGACCTCGTAGCCGTCTGAGTTCATCTGCCATAGCAGCACTCAGTGAGGCCATCGCGGTACTCGTCGCGTGGTGGGAAGCGTTGGACACCGCGGGGTGGTTGGCCGAGTCAACGCGCGCCCCCTTCGCATCGGGGGTCAGCAACCGCGGCCGCCGATGGTGCTCTAGAATTGGCTGCGCGTAGCTCTGGATCGACCCTACTCCTCCGGTGAGGACATGAGCTGGCGACGACATGTATTGAAGTGCGCGCGAATGTCTTCAAGAAAAACAACAACTCAAAAAATGCATAACAATATTTATCGACCCTGAGGACGCAATGCACCCGTTTTGAAATTCACTGTGCCCTTGTGGTGTCACCAGCGGTCTTCCGCTTCGGGATTGATTGGGGCATGCCAGGCGGCGCCAGTTCGCCGTAATGCGTTCTCCAACTTGTAACGATCACCAAGTCGAATTTTGGTCCACGTCGTCTCGGCGACGTGTTTGTTGTCCAAGTAGGCTTGCCAATTCTTCTGCTGCAGCCGCTTTTCGTCCATGGCGGTGTAGGGGACCATGATTTCGAGCGGCGTCACTGCCTGCTTCCGCCCAGGTGCTCCCCGAGGTCGAAGCTTTTCTGGCATGCAGTAGCGTTGAAACGTTTTTCCGCGCAAAGTCAACAAGTACTGCTTCCCTGATTTCGTCGCAAAAAAGGCCTGCTCCGCCGCGGTGCGGCGAGCGATTTCCTGCCGAGGCGACGTTGCCTTAAAGTACGGGATCGTTCGATACACAGGCGCCGTTCCCACCGTGGTGGGGTGGATGACGACACCGCCAGGGAGCTCGACGGCGTTCTCGTCGACCGTGTAGAACTCCGGATTGTCACGAATGCCCAAGACAATGGGCTTAATGTCCCGCAGGAACTGGCGATAGATCCGGTCTTCCGCTTCTTGTTGCACCTTGAATCCTTGGGCCTTTGCCGAGGAGTATGCCGACAAAATGACGCGATTGCGGTCCGCCGGATGCATGTCAGTCACTTCCGGATTCACCCGTACCTTTTTGACGTGACCGCTCGGCGTCGTGATCACCTCGACTTTACCCGCTAGCGCCGTGCCAACACACTGCATCTCGTCGAGCCGGATCTGATACTGATATTTGTTGTTGTAGACGAAGGCAAGAATGCGCTGAAACTGCCGCTCGGGCATCAAGCGTCGGTGATGCGCCCATAACGCGCCTCGAAGCCGCTCCCCGATGCGGTGGTAGACCTCCATCCAATTCAGGACTAGGGCCGGGTGGGCTAGGGGAGACAACAAGTCGGCTGCCGAGGGGAACTGCTCGATTGAAAAAAAAAAGGAAATTTATCGGTCGGTGTGGCGTGACGGCAAAGCAATGTACGAGCAAATGGTAAGGCAGCAGGTGGATCGGGAAAGAGTGCATCAATCACTTCGGGTGTGGCCCGTCGCCGCGCGTCTCAGCAAATAGCAAGCCACGGCCGCTGGCAGCGCGCGAGTCAACTGACGCCACGCAGCAGGGTCCGCCTCGCACGCCACCGATGCCACGGTTGCATCCGAGGCCAGGACGAGATCCTTCAAGCAGGAGGCCAAAGCATGCGTGACCCGCTGAAGTAACGGCCTTATCGCGCTGCTGGAAACGTCCGGGACGGCTAAGTCGTCGAGGAAAACAAATCCGGGATGCACCTCACCCGCTTTGCGAGCATCCTCGATGACGCGTCGCGCGGCGGCGTGACTGCCGTCGGCATCGGCGCCGTGATGACAAAGGGCCGGCGCACCACATGGCGGTAGCGGCACAAGAAGTCCGAACCGAAAATCGGAAGGCACTCGAACGTCCAATCAGTGGCGCGTGCTGACCAAGTCGCATCGGTTTTGAATGCATGCGTGAGTTGTTCTTCTAGCATTTTCGCCGTGTTCGATCCGCTGGCGTCTCCCCACGGTAGGGCCACCAGGCACGGACGAGCTGCTGCGGCCGCCGGAACGCGCAGCGTTTCTTGTTGCTCCTGCAGCTGGTACTCATCGATCGCGAGTGCACAAAGGCGCGTTCGCAACTCGAGCGGAAGTGCCTGCGGGCCAAGCTTTCCTTGCACGTACGCATCCGACGAGGGGGCCAAGGCACCGCCTAGGACGACGGTATCCCGCTCATCAGCACGGCGCAGGCGCATCGCTTGGCACGCCTTCGCCAGCATACCCAGGTGGCCGGCATGAACAGGATTGAGCGCGCCGCTGAGCACCAACATGACGATATGCAGTTTCGGGCAGTCAGGTGGAGCAGAGCACGCGGAAAGTCCGTGCCAGGACCCAAGCGTCTGCTTGCAGACCGTGATGAAGTCAATCGGCATGCTCATGTGGCGCAAGTTCAAGCTGCTGTTGTCAAAACTTGTGCGCATCGACGGCGACAACAACAAACACACTTGTTCATTACGTAACTTTTGCATAAGGCATACGAGGCTGGCGGCGGGTTGTCCAACCACGGCTTGCTACCACTCCACATGGACACCGCGCGCCTGCCTCGGATCTGAGAAGTCGTCGGGTCGCGGGACGGCGGCCACCTTGGCCCACGGCCCTTTGGCCACCACGGACTCCTTCACTGCGCGGAGCTCCGAGACGAGTTCGTCAGTCACCACGACACGGCGGAACGGCATGGCGTTCGACGAGGCGGTGCCATCCGCACGGACACTACGTGTGTCACGGTGATCGTCTTTTGATCCGCCTGCGAAAAGCTCCGTGTACGCAGCCAGTGTCGTCAACCAGAACTGAAGTAACGCCGTGGCGTTCCCGACGAACACATCCGTCACATGCGCACCATTCGTGGCGAGCCGTTGCATCGCTGGAATGGGTTCCTTCTTTGTTGGGGTGCCCTCAATGGTCGCCGTTTGCGCACCGTCCGGCAGGGCAAGGACGGAACGGTCGATTTTCTCAAACAGCTGCCGAGTGAGGTCGGGAAGGCAAGCCACACTCTTGGCTCGCCGGCGCTGAAACGGCACGGGAAGGTAGTGCACGTATGGATGGAGGGTATCGTGGTAGAACTGATACGGCTCCACGAGGGGGTCTAGAATTCGCACGATAGCGACGCCGCCTGACAAGTGATACTTGTCGCGCTGCGACGCGCTATTGCCACGCACGGCGAGGCCGCCGGCAAATTGAACGTGGTCCCGAGGGTGAAGGGCCTTTGGCTGCCGAGGATACTTGGCATCCTTCCCAAACGACGGGAACACGGTGAGATTTAAATGCGGTGATGGATGTTCGCGATTGGCCTTGACAAGCCGTTCGCGTATGAAATGCGTTCGCGATCCAACGAATATGATTTCGGAGGCGTGTCGTCTGTTTCGAAGCGGTACGTGCCTCAGCCGCTCGAGTTCCTGCGCCAGTTCGGTGAACGCTGGCACGCGGATGGGGGCATGCGGAGGGTTGAGCTTCGTCATGCCTGTGAACGTGTCGTCTGGCACCACCAAGTTCAAATTTTCCACAGGTTGGCGAGAGGCTGACGAAGACGACGAGGGTGACATCGGGGAACCGTAGCAAGTGAAGTACGGGGCGAATTGAACAGGAAAATCTCCGCAGTCTATGGCAACGATCACCCGCGAAACAGATGAACTTGATCCTCTTCCCCAGTGGGGCGATGCCGCCCGCAACGCACGCCACCAGGGAGACTGCCACTCTCTCACAGCTACGGCCAATTGACGAGCGACGAGGGGCTGTCGCATGAAGTCGACCGTTGGACCCACCGGTAACACGGTGCCTCGCGCTAAGTCGACGTCGAGCAACATGGCGCGGCCACCCTCGGCGCTTGCCATAGCAATGAGTAAGTCTCGCATCGATCGATACATGACTGCCGTCGCAGAGGGGGCTAACTTGGCATCCGCGGCCAGGCGCTGCAACATGTCGTGCGGAAGGGATGCACCTTGCAGCAGCCGTTCAATGACGCGTCGATGCCGACGAGTCGCGTCCCACACGACGGTGCTGCTGTCGCGGGTGTCCATCAAGCCCCGGCGGCAGGCATCGTCGAATCCTGGGGTCGACGACGGCTGCAGTGGCGAACCTGGAGACGAGAGGCATCGGAGGATCTCCGGGCAAGTCCATCCTTCCGCGATGCTTGTCAGTGCATCGTAGACTATGCGGTAGTCGGACGATTCGGGAAGCGCCCCGCATGCCGCGTTCGGCGCGCAAGTTGGCAGCGCCGCTGAGAGCACCGTGCTGCCGCGGCTAATGGGAGGCAAGACCGCTGGCCACCACGGTGGGGCTTCATCGTGATTGCCAGACTGACGAGCGATGGCTGCCGCGCGTAGCGGCGGTGAGGTGCGCGTCGTCTCCGGCGGCGATGGTACGGCGGCGGACGACTCCACCGGCGCTTGAATCATGGCGTCCTCGACGGCCGTCGGCGAGGTCGTTTCGGGCTGCCGTATGGACGAGGGGGGTAGCATTAGCAGCAAACACGCAATGAGCAAACTCCCAGCGAATACGATCGATGCCCGACGATCCCCGGCTTGGCGTGGTCGCTCCCCCTCCCCTGGGAGCGGAACCAATTGTTCTGACGGCATCTGCAAAGCAGCATCGCCGTGCGCGCGAAAGAGACGGGGGAACGAGCTTCGGGAAAAAAAGGTAGCACGCAATGAAACTTGGCGCGAGACTAACAAAGGAATGTGCAAAAAGCCGTGGGGTAGCCCCCTTCGCCGTTTCCGGTGGGTCTTCACAACTCAACTTCCGCTGGCAGGCAGACTACTGCTGCCAACCATCATCGCTGCCAATGCCAGATCCGCATCGTCGACATCATCCGGATCAAGCTCGGGACCCAGGTCGCGATACTGAGGCAAGGACTCGTCTATCGCGGCCTCCAGCACATCGTCCGCCTCGGGAACGCAGCCCGGCTGCAACACTGTGTATTGCACCAGGGCGTCGTCGGCATGCCTCAGTGCCTTGGTCGATGTGCGGACGAACTCCTGCGCGAGTTGCACGTCATCACGGTTGGTGTACGTGTCGTACCAGGGAAGCGACGGGTAGCCGACAACGACGGGCTCGTTGTCTTTAACAAGCATCAGTGGGGACGTGGCAGCGGCCAGCCTTGCCAGCAGCTCAGCCCGGAACGCAGTGCGCGTATCACCGCGGCCCGAGTGGTCGCCCCCCGCCGAGGTCGCAGACGACCATTGCTGCAACAGTTCTGCAGCCGTGACGATAACATCGGGTTTCATCATCGCTGCTGGTAGCAACACACTTGCCACGTCGGCAGCGCCTTCCAGGGAACCACTGGCAACGGCTGCCAGGGATGATGCGTCGTCAGTGGGAAGGGGTTTCGGGGAGCCCACGCTGCCAGCAATGGTTTCATTGCCTTCTGCAGTGGCCGACTTCTTTGCGGCAGCCGTCACGAAAGAGGGCCGACGCGCCCGCTCACAGGCAATACAAATCCGCTGCTCGTCCGTGTACCCAGGCACCATCGCCTTGCGCGGAGAGCATGCGCTGCACACGACTTTGCCGCAGCTGCGACAATGGTGGCGCAGGCGGAAATGGAACGCACCAAACGGAAGGTCGCAGAGTGTGCAGTTCTTCACGCTCTCGTCGCGCTGCCACTTGACAACGCCGGCTCCGGGGCGATGCGACATCGCCGAGCCATTCAGCGGCGGATACGCAACGTTGGCGTCGCCGTTCACCACGGCGGATGCCAACGCGACAGAAGGAAAGGAGGTGCCCCCGCCGCCAGCCGTCGTGGACGCGCTGACCACGCTCACCATCGACATATTCCCGATCCCGGTAGTGCTACTAGTGCCGCCAACCAACATCGCAAAGCAGTCAATACACACACGACGCTGTTCGATGTGCCCGCCTCCCGTGGCGAACGGCGCCTCCTTCGACGCGCACGAAAAGCAGTACTGCTCTTCGCAATTGAAGCACTTGTAGCGCGAACGTGTCAGATTGAAATCAGCTCCGCAGCGGTTACAGGACCGCGACTGCGTGACCACGGGGGTCGCGGCTGTCACGCCGGTGGCTGGCGTCGCTGATGTCGTTTGACTGACTGGAACCGCTGAATCCGCATTCCCGAGGGCCACTGCAATGCCGGTGCGCGTCACGGCGTCTCCGGACGTGGCAGGTGAAGCAGCGTCGCAAGACGCCGCATCTGCGTCGTTCAACACCGCAAGCCGCCGGAGCAATTCGGCCCTCGCCCCCAAGTCACACGAGCGAAGGTACGCCACGCCTTGCAGCCGCTCTGCGACTATCGTCCCTATCCAAGCCAGTGCCATCCGGGCATTCGATTTGGGGCTACCCTCGGCGACGTGCATGATGATGAACTGGGCGGGATGAGCGGCGAAGGCACCGAAGTGATGGCCGTCGACAAAACCAACCTGAGACGCGTCCATCGCCTTCAGCATCGCTGTCACCGTGGCGACGGGTACATCGACGCCGCAGGCAATGTACACCAAATGGAGGCGCGACGCTTGTATGACTCGAGCTGGCCCCGTGCCAATCGCGTTCAGGAGGTCTTCACCGCCCAACGGCAATCCATGTCGTTCGACACTGGCACCGTGATCATTCGAAGCACTGAAGTGCGTCACGGCTTCGTGAACGGCGAGCGCACGAGCGTCGAAGTCGATGGCGATGCTCAGGCCCAGCCACACGATGACGTCCAGCCACGACACGCGCGCCCCTGCCTTCCAAGCGGCAACTTGATTGGCGCAGGTGAAGATCTTTGACGGGGCACCTGGCGTCATCGGGGCAGCCGCTCGTATCTTCACTGCCGACTGTTCCGTCCCTTCCGACGCGGACGCGGCAAAGAATTGGAAAACGACCGATCTCGTTCGTTCGCGAAGCGAACCCTCTGACGTTGTGCGGTGCAAAGTCGACGGCGGCGGTCGATCCCCTCTCGGAGTGGAGGGTACCGCTCGCGGCGTCGACTGAGTGGCGGCTGCGGTTGCTGCGTGTTTGTGCACCAGAGCCGCAAACGACAGCGCGAAGGACGAAACCTCTTCGAAGATGCCGCAAGCGACGCACGGTGGGACGCCACAAAGGGTCAAGAATGCGGACATCTCTTGGTTGTTCACGGTCAACCGCAGCGCATTTTGATCGACTGCACTCGCCGCAGTGGCACTATCGATCGATCCATACGATTTGATGTGCTCCCTCGCGACATTGGCAATTTTGAACAGGCTCGCAACCGGGAAGCCGTGTAGCCCGAGGATCGCCCCCATGCGGTCCACAACCGGCATGAACAATCGCGGAAGGCACAACTCGATGACTTGGTCCCGAATGAGGCAGTCCTTTTCAAAGCGTTGTAGTTCCGGGTCGTTGGCAGACCACAGGGAATTGTCCAGGAGCAGCATAGCCGACGACGAGAACTTTTGCACGTTGGCAAGTCGCAGGGCGTCCACAACGCGTCGCGGGGGCTTTCCTTTCAGGCCAACGAGCAGCAAGCGGCTCGAAGCGGCGGCTGTGGTGGCGGTGTTCCGGGCAACGGAAGAAGAAGACGACTGTGCGGCGCCAGCCAAGCCGATTTGGGGAATCGCTTGCTCCAGCCACGAGACACTGAAGACATCGGTGCAGTCGAACAGTCCGAGCACGAGGTCGGCTTGACTTGCAAGACTTTTCAGCAACGGTTTCGAGGACGAGGCGGGCGCGTCGATGAGGGTCACCGTCCACGGAAGCGGCCCTGCCACGGGCCACCGGACGTCATGAAACCCGACGCCAACCGACGCGCGCGGCTGCGACTTGTTTGCCGATGTGCTACTCGAAGAACCGTCATTCACTAGCTGTGTCAGGGAAAGCAGCAACGCGTCGGCGGCGGACGATGTCGTCATCGTCGCGGATGAGGCCGCCTCCGTCGCTGCTTTGCTGCTTGGCGCTGTGTCCTCGCCGCCTTCAGCCACATTTGCCTCCGCCACGAGCAACTGCACGAGCCGCGACTTCCCGACGCTCGAACAGCCGATGAACAACACGGCGAGCGGCCGTCGTGTGCTCAAAGACCGCATCATGCCTGGCATAGCAACGGTCTTGGCGTTCGACGTCGCGCTGAGCGTCGCATCACGTCGTCCAGCGAGGTGTCCGGGCGACGTCAGCAACAGCAAGCTTCCTTGTTCGAGAAAGGTCAGCGCGATCCCACGCCATTCATGGTCATTCGTCGAAACCAACGACAACCAATCCGACGCCATCGTCGTCGACGGCGGCGACGCCTCACCACCACCACCACCACCACCGCAGACGGTTGCCCGGTGCGTGACCGCCATCGCGACGACCGCACCGGCGGCGCTGACGTCGTCCCCGCCGCCTTGGATGGGGTCCGTGTCGTCGCCTGCATCCACCACGGGTGCCATCCGGTGAGTGTCGCAGAGGCACAAGAAGAAGACGTCTTGCAACGGGACCCCTCCGATCGACGTGAACGCAGGGGAGCCGTACTGGCTGGGCACCAAAGGTTGGACACTGCGCATCGACCATGTGAACTGGTGATTGGGACGATGATCATTCGCCGCCCCCTCTTGCATCAACACGGTTTCCGACGAACCGCCGTGACCGCTCCGAGATGTACGCGTCGACGATCGCCGCCTGCGGACCGACATGTTGACACGGCGAAAGTACGGCCGTTGTCCGGCTTCGTCCGTTTCCAGCTCGCAATCCATCATCGCCCCGGTGCCCTTGATAGCAGTGTGGCAGACGGCCCGGGTGGACGACGAAGTAGGAAGAGGAGGAGGTGCCTTGCTGCCGCCGGAGACGGTCACGGTTTCCGATGTGATACGCAGGACCGCATCCTGATAGCCATAGAGCGGCACGTCCGAACTGCCCGATAACGGCCACCAAAACGGCCCTACGACGCGGCCCGTGGGAACCGGCACGGAGGGACGAACGGAGAGGCTGGCGCACCAGACCAGTGAAGCGACGTGGGCAGTCGGTGCGACTGACGGGGCGGTCAACGCCACGTTTCGTCGCGGACTCTCTACCGGTTGATCGGGAACGGCTGCGAACGGAATGACAAAGCGTCGAGTCAACGATGTTGAGGGACGCACAGTCACGTTCCCGACGTGACCACCGACTGCTTGACCGGTAAGCGCTTCGTGCCACGAGGGGTCCTCCTCGCACGCAATTGACACGAAGCGACGAAGCATCGTCGGCATAGTAACCATGGCCCACCGGAACGCCATCACCCACGAGCAAAAGTCCTGCTCGAGATCGAACGACAGAGTGGTCGTTTTGGCTGATGCCGTTGACGATTCTTCCATTCGGATGCCTTCGGCATGTTGCGAAATGGGAACCAATCCGCACAGTCGAAGGGACAAAGGGGGCAAGTCCGTCAGATCGACCGACGCGGCGGCCACGCTCCAGGCGCCCAAAATCGGAGAATTTTCGGGTTGTTCCGCGTAGGACCACGTCGTGCCGGACAGCATCGCGTACCGGCGGCGAGCGATGGACATGACGCCGGAATCCTTCTTCCAAAGCCACCCATGATGCCGCACGCAGGAGGAGCCATGGTGCTTCGCAGGCGCACCTTCCGGGCTGTCGATGGACATCGTATTTACTTCACAGCCCAATAATCTTACAATGTCTGGCCGCGCGTCTGTGAAGCACAACCCCCTGACTGCAAAGGAACCGTGATCGCTGGGTGATCTCATGTAGGTGGACGCTATCAAATGGGGACAGGAAAATGCTCGCCCTTGGTGCAAGCAGAAGGATTCCGTGGGGGACACCAACAAAATAACCGTCGGGGGGGGAGGCGGGGAGGAACGATTTTTTGCGAGAACGATCGCGAGATGGACGATTGCGTGTGACCTATGGCTGGCTTCCGGCAGTGGCCGTCGCACCTTGTCCGTCGTTGGTGGACTTGGTGGGGCTATTGCCG
>ERZ1292633.5309-Hain-H41-02um-R1-5309-length-11669-cov-5_pt1 | contig 11669 bp, 5 predicted proteins | sample MGYA00564406_ERZ1292633 | MGnify/ENA primary metagenome ERZ1292633 (study PRJEB36523, sample SAMEA6512639) | groundwater metagenome | collected 2019-01-08 | study: AquaDiva: Metagenomics assemblies of 32 groundwater samples
ATAACCGTTTACTGGCTTTGGTGGTGGGACTCGTTGTCCTGCTGATTTCATCCGTTGCATTTGCGCAGGATGCCGGCGCTCCTGATACCTGCGAATTGGTCTATTCCGTCATCCCCGATGCCACAACCGGCAAGATGAAATTGCGGGCGGAGCTATGGGTTTTCAATGACGCCGACAGAGTAATCGGCGTCACTGTGCCGATGCACTGGGACAATCCGAATCTCCAATTGGATAGCGCCAAGCCGACTTCGCTCACTCAGACCTCTTTCGAGCTTGGGACATTTTTCTTCGAGACCGGAAGCATCGCCGTCACCAATACGACACACAACTTTCTGTTTGGCGGGGTCGCCCTCGGACAGGGTGTGCTGACTAATCCCAGCCGCCGTTTGTGGGGAAGTTATTATTTCACTCTGACTTCATGGAGTCAATCTGATTCTATTGTCATTGACACGCTTTTGTGGGATGAGGGTTCGGCCTATACGTTTGTCAATGGCGATGGGTCAGCATACAATCCGGTGTGGGGTGGTCGAAAAGTCGTGAAGGATACAGCCTCGCCGTCGAGCATGATCGTGGCTCCCGACTCCCTCCATTTCTCAGGGATCACAGGTGGCTCATTTCCTGCGTCGCAGTCTTTCGTCGTTACCTCAGATAACAAAGTTCTGTCTCTCTCCATTATTGAATCGGTGTCATGGATTGTTCCAACCCCACTCAGCGGCTCAACCCCGCGAACCGTAACCGTTGGCATCAACACTAATTTCATGGCGGCTGGCGACTACAAAGATTCTGTAATGGTAAGCTCAGGCGGTGCTATCAATTCTCCACAGTGGGTTGTGGTTACACTCCATCTCGATCCCCCTCCGCCGACCATTGGCTATAGCCCGGCAGGATTCAATTTTAATGCCGTCGCGAATGGCGCCAATCCAGCCTCAAAGAGCTTGAATGTCTTCAACAATGGAACCTCAGGATCGACCCTCAATTGGTCGGTAGCGAAAAGTCAGAATTGGCTGGGACTGTCGCCCACATTGGGGACAGACAATGGCTCAGTCACTGTATCGTGCGATATTACCGGTCTTGCGTTCGGGGATTATTTTGACACCATCGTCATTACCGGAGTCGGCGCTATTAACACGCCGCAGAAGGTTCCGGTGAAATTGACCGTGGGTTCCGACTTGCCGATGATTCTGGCAATTAACCAATACAACTATTGGATTATCCCCGGAGATGGGTCGCCATTGCCAGCCGGAAAATTCGTTGTCACAAACGGCGGTTCAGGATTACTCACATTTACAGCAAGCGAGTTTTCTTCGAGGATTCTTAGTCTCTTTCCCACTTCTGGTGTCGCCGGGGATACAGTAACTGTAACTCTTAAGTTGGCCTCCATCGCGGCCGATACCGATTATGATGACACCGTCTGGGTAACCTCACCCGAAGCGACAAACTCGCCCTATCCGGTGGTTTTCCATCTACACTCGGTGACAAACCCAGCCATGCTGGATATTGCCCCCGACACCCTCTCATTCACCATTTATGAATGCGATATGGGAAAGAACATTCCATTTCCCTCCGGCCAATTCATCGTAGCGAGCAACTTACAGGATGACCCAGTTGATTTCGTACTGAGTTATGAATCTGATTGGTTCTCAATTGATACTGACAGCGGAACCGTATCTCAAATTGTGGAAGTCACAACGACAGACGCCGGTCTGCCTGTCGGGATCTACTATGACAGCATTGTCGTTACCGCCCCCAAAGCGATCAACTCGCCCCAATACATGATTATCAAGATCAATAAATCCGCCGGCGTAGCGACACCGCGCATCCTGGTAGGCTCGAATAATATTACTATTCCTACACAGGAATTGAACGGGCCATTTTTGGGTTACATCGAGACCATCGACAATGAATTCGGCGGATGCATGCCCTGGACGATAGCGGAAAGTGTGCCGTGGCTTGACATTGTTCCGTCATCTGGAAACGTAGCCGGTTTTGTTCATTTGATCGCCGAGTCGACGCCTTCGTTCCTCTTTGGTCAATATACGGATTCATTCTTTATTAATTCACCGGGTGCATCTAATTCTCCTCGGCGAATCGGCATAACTTTGAAAGTGTGGCGCTTCTTTGGGGACGTCAACTATGACAGCCGAGTCAATGTCATCGATTTAGTGTATTACACACAGTATCTTTTCATGATGGGACCCGCGCCACAACCTGAACGCCGGGTTGGAGATGCTGACTGCAATGATTTGGTCAACGTTGTTGATTTGACCCTGGTTGTCAGCTACTTATTTCAGGGAGGCGATATCTTGTGCGGGAATCCGTCTAAGTAGTATCCCCTGGCATATTGGGAGCTTTCGTCGCCGCTTTCCTTCTTGGGGAGCGGCGACTCTATTTTTGGCGGTGGCGTTCGGCTTGGGCGTGTCCAAAAATATGCTTGGAATCACCCGAAAAAATCCGTATCATCCCTCCATCTAACACCATGCAGAATACTACGTTACAAATCCAAAACGATATCGCCCCCGTTGGCGTTGCGAAACCCCGCACCTTTCATATCATGACATTTGGATGTCAGATGAATCTTGCCGATTCCTCCACATTGTCGTCGACTCTCACCACCCGCGGTTACAAGCGCGTCGAAAACGAAGCCGACGCCGACTTGATCATTCTCAACACCTGCTCAATCCGTGAAAAGGCCGAGCAGAGAGTCTATGGGCGTCTCGGCGATCTTTATCGCTACAAGAAATATCGACCGTCACTAAAGGTTGCCGTAGTCGGATGCATGGCGCAAAGACTTGGTGACGATTTGATCAAGCGCGTTCCGCATGTCGATTATGTCCTTGGCACCGACCGGTTGTTTGAGCTACCCGATGTCATTGAAGGGGTGGAGGGGACGTCCTCGGTGATGACGGCATTCGGACACGAGAACATGGATATGATTGCGCCTATCAAAGAGTCACCATGGTCGGGCTTCGTGACCATTTCCAGGGGATGCGACAATTACTGCACCTATTGCATTGTCCCCTATGTGCGGGGGAAAGAGCGGGAACATTCAGCGCAATACATTATCGATGCTGTCAAAAAGATGGTCGGTGAGGGAGTCGTCGAGGTAACTCTCTTAGGGCAAAACGTCAACAGCTACAAATATCACGACGTCGATTTTCCGCGCCTTCTGCAAAGAGTTGCTGCCGAAACTGGTATCAGGCGCATTCGCTACATGACCTCCCACCCCAAGGATCTGTCCAAGCGCTTAGTAGACCTCATGGCCGATGAGCCGCGAATCATGCCTCATATTCATTTGCCCCTGCAATCGGGTTCAAATCGGGTGCTGGAAGTAATGGGACGCATCTACAGCCGGGAGCATTATCTCAAAATTGTCGACTATATCCACAAACGTTTGCCCTATGTCGTATTATCGACCGACCTGATTGTCGGCTACCCCACCGAGACCGAGGAAGAGTTTCAGCAGACCCTCGATGTCGTGCGCGCTGTCCAATTTGATTTTGCTTTCATGTTCCGCTACTCCTCGAGGCCGGGAACAATTGCGGCAAAGATGCCTGACGACGTTCCCGAGGAAGCGAAACTCGAAAGACTCAATCGCCTCATCGAGCTTCAGCAGGGGATAAGCTATGACCGCAATCAGCGCGAGATAGGGCGGGTGGCGTGGGGAGTAATCGAAGGGCGCTCCCGACGTGACGCCAATCTCTGGCGCGCCCGCACCGAAGGAAGCAAGACAGTGCTCTTTTCCTCTGATACCGCCCAACCCGGAGAAATTGTCCCCGTGTGTGTCTCCGCCGCCGATGCCTTCACCCTTCATGGCGACATTGAAAGAGTGAATTGATGTTGCCGCTTATTGTCAGAATGGTCGCTCCGGTTCTTGTTGTGATGGCGTACCTGCTTCTCATTCATCGTCTCAAAGCCGCGACTCCCGACAAACCCCTCGTCCAGCCATCGCGCTTGTGGGGCGGGTTTGCGATTTTGTTAGCCGCCGCTCTGTGGTATGTCGTAATGGGATTTTCAGAGTACGATGTCTGGTTCATTCCGCGCGCCTACATCTTCATCCAATCCATCTGGCTGACAGTCTCGGCTATCAGCGTGTTTATGATTGTTCTCGGCGTCGCGGACCTGCTCCGCCGCCAAAGGGAAGAGGCGGACGAATTTCGCAATCAGCATCGGGGATCGGGAATCCTCACTGCCATCCAACGCACCGCACGTCAGCCATTTTCCATCACCGAGTTAATGTCGGTTACTCTTGAGGAGATTCGTATCGGCATACCGGGTATGTGCGGCGCAGTCTATCTATACAATCGAGCCAGGCGCGAGCTTGTTCTCACAGTGAGTCATGGACTCAAACGGGATGAGAGCGCATATCTCGAACGTCTGACCTCGGACACAAATCCCCTCTTTCAGGCCTTGACCCTTGAGGAGTCCCTTATTGGTGGGGCGCTCACATTTGTTGGCGCCGACGGCGATGAAACAATTTCCCGATTTAAGTGCTCTCTCTCGATACCTCTCGTGTCAGGGCAGGAAAAGCTCGGCGGCGTAATCCTGTTTTCAGAAAGAGAGCGCGCCTTTGACAAGGGAACGTTGGCCGCTCTAGAACCAATATGCGGATGGCTGGGGGAGCGAATACGTGTGACTCGTCTGGCCCGTGAAGTCAAACAAGCGCAAAACTCCGCGCTGTCAGCTGGCGTTCAGTCAGAATCGACCCTTGAACGGGTGTCAGCCTTTTCTCAGTCCCTCATCACCGAGAACCCGATCGAGTCATTTTGTCGCTCTCTGAAGGGTATCGCAGGGGCCGAATCAATTTATCTCATTGGGCTGACTTCCGGCGCTCTCACCATTCGGGGTGGAAGCGACGTGGGAGAGGAGTTCTCGGACAACTACCGCTCCGCACTGGTCAATGCTTTCGACAGGAATAAGCCGCTCATCATAAATCAGGAAGGAAGCGCTGACGACGGCGAGACTCGTGTGGTGTTGTCATCGCTTGTCTATCCGATACGCCAGCCCGGTCGCCGTGAGGCGATTCTCCTTCGAAAAAGTGACTCAGCCTTTGCTGTCAGTGACATCGACCTGCGCCTGCTCGGTCTGGCTTCTCTGATAGGCGCGGCGGCGGTCACCCAGGGGGAGCAGGAGACACTATCCCTCGCCAGGCGGCGTGGATTCGACAAGGTCATTTCCTTCCTGCGTTGGGAATCACAAAATCCAATTGAAAATGATCCGCGATATTTCGAGCGACAACTCAAGGATATCCTCCCCTCCACGGCGATTCTGGCCACTTTCGTCAAGGATGGCGATTATTATCGTCCCTCCGGCGATATCGGTGAATTCGACCGTGATCTGCTTGTCGGCTCCCACGATGGAATGATTGGCAAAGCCATCGCCAACAGCGAATGCCGCGCTGTCTCAGGAACAACGGCAGTTTCCCGAACACTGCAAGGATTTGGTTCCGGATTCAGGGATGCTATCGGACGCGCCTGCGGTCAGCGAGGGACGCCTTCGATGCTCGCAATTTGCCCTTTGGCTGAACCGGGCGGAGTGCCCGCCCTCACTCTGGTCATACTACATGACATTTCTGACAACGAGGCAGGGGAGTGGGAGCGTCTGTTGTCTCTTGCGGTCGCGCTCTTTCGGCTGTCACAGACGATGGTTCGCATGAACCGCCAAAAGATCGGCGACTCGATGAACCCGGCGACAATCAACGAAATTAACAACCACCTCACGGGAGTAATCGGGCAGGCCGAACTCCTTCTGACAAGTCCGTCAGTGGCTCAATCTCACCGGCAAGCGCTGGAGGGAATCATACGTGAAGCACAGGCGGCCGCACAGGGAGTCCGCAGTGACAAAACTGCCGACAGTCAATCCCAAATACAAAAGTCGCCTTCGACAGATGCCTCCCTTAACGGAGCCTTGAATAATTTGCTGAAGTCGACTCGAATTTCCGAAGGACTATACATGATAGGCGGGCGTCCTCGCGAGATCGAGTTGTTCCTGAGTCCTGATGCCGGACTTGCCATGATCGAGGATTCGGCGCGTCACATTGCGCGGGAACTTGTCGAGCGGATTTCGGCGGCCTCAATCGATGAAGAGATTGTCTCCATAGCATCCTACCAGCGCGAGCAGTATGTCTATTTCGATTTTGTGCGCCGCCGTCGTCATTCCCAGACTGCGGAGCCAATCGCAAATGTCGGACAATACAGCCCGGCGGCAGATGTTTTGAAATATCGCCCCGAAGATTCCTACCTTCGCATGGCGGCCGAGGCCGAAGCCCAAATTGCATTCGACCGGCAATCTCCGCAACCGGTCTATCTCTCCTTGAGATTCCCCCTCAAGCAGACTCCGGAGGTGCGTACCTCTCGAATGCCACGCCTTCTCGCCATCGACGACCAGCCAATCATTCTCGATCTGATTACAGCCATGTGCCAATCGATGGGCTTTGATGTCCAGACGGCGGTTTCAGGAGAAGAAGGAATTCGACTTGCAATGACTCAAAGATTCGATGCTGTCATGACCGATTTATCCATGCCCGGCATGTCAGGACTGGATGTGGCCCGTTCGCTCCGCTCGTCACGACCAAACCTGCCGGTTGTCCTCGTAACAGGCTGGGATACCGGGCTGAGTCAGGCCGAACTGGCCGATGCCGGCGTTAGAGAGGTCGTATATAAACCCTTTAGAATTGAACAGCTTACCGAAGTTTTACGAACTGTAACTTCAGGCGCTTTTTCCAAATAGCGCCTCTTTCAGCCGCTACGGTTTTGTCCCACTAACCTTTCCGATTTCCTTTCCGATACCTATAAAAAAGGTATGTGGGAAATCGCTCGATGAATCGGAAAATCATACTCGAACAGATTAGCCGGAACGACAAAATTCTCTCCTTGCCGCAGGTGCTGGCGCAGGTTCTTGAAGCCGTCAGCAACGAAGATTTGTCCCCCGATGCTCTCGCCAGAATTATTCTGAGAGACACGGCTCTGACCGGCCGCCTTCTCAGATTGGCAAATTCCCCCTATTATCGAAGGTTCGCCGGAATTAAGACAGTACATCAGGCGGTGAGTCTCCTCGGCGTCACGACCGTCAAGTGTCTGGCCTTATCCTCATCGGTCTTTCACCCTGAGAAAATATCGAAAGAGTCGGGCATCAACGCAAAATCGTATTTCACGTATGCGCTGTCGGTAGCATCAGCCTCGGAGAAGATAGCGACAACCCTTGAAATGCATTCCACCGAAGAAGCGGCCATTGCCGGATTGCTACACGATATCGGGATTCTCTTTTTCCTGCATCACTATCCCAGAGAATACCGGCGCATCGTAGAGAAGAAGGTGCAGGCCAAGACTCTTCTCGATGCCGAGATAGAAGTGTTCGGCATTAATCACTGCGAGATAGGTAGTGAACTTGCCAAAAGTTGGAAACTACCTTCCTACATCGCCGAGACGATAGCCGATCATCATTCGACGGACGTCACTTCGAAAAACGACCGCCTCGGCAATATAGTGCGGTTGGCGGTGCATATGGCGACAGACCAGTTTTCAGGATATGCGCCCGGTCTGGAGCACCGGCTTGCGAACATCAAGGAAGGCGCCAACGCGCTCGGCCTGACGCAGGACCAACTCGACGCCATCTCGACCAAAATGCTCGCAAGCACTGTCGAATTGTCGAAGTATCTCGGCGTCGATATTGGTGAAATTGAGGACATGCTCATGGGAGCGAACGAAGAAATTTGGAAATCGTATCTTCTCATTGAGAATCTCTTCAAAGAGCGGCAGGAACTATCACAAAACCTCCTTGAAGAGGAACGCGCCCGCGGAGCGGTTCAGCAAAAAAATGTCGCGATGGCAACCCTTTCACACTATCTCAATAATGCCGTGATGGCGATATCCGGACGATCCCAGCTCATGCGGCTCTATCTCGACAAGGGAAACACCGAAAAGCTTCTTGGCGGAATGACCGGCGCGCTTCAGACCATCGACAATGCCACCAAACGCATCGTGGCGGTTCTTGAAGAGATGAAAGATATCTCGCCTATCGATCGGGTCGACTTTTACAATATGTCCGAGGCCATGAATATCGACGAGCGCATTGAGCGTCGCCTTGAAATCATGCACACCGAGTCTGGGCTTGTGGTGCCGGATGACATCCCCTCCTGACATTGACTCCCGCCCGCCGGGGATATAGTTTTCAGCCATGCTACGATATCTGACCGCCGGTGAATCACACGGACCGCAACTGACGGCCATCATTGACGGCCTCCCTGCCGGTCTTCCTATCGACATCGACAAGATCAATTTCCAGCTTGCCCGCAGACAAAAGGGGTATGGCCGCGGCGGCAGAATGAAAATTGAGCAGGACATGGCCGAGATCATGTCCGGCATCAGGGGATCGGTCACCATGGGCGGTCCGATAACCCTTGTTATTCGCAACAAAGACTGGGACAACTGGACTAACATCATGGATCCGGTCAAGCCTGTTGCAGGCAAACTTGATCTTCGCGAAGACCGCCTTGCCAACGAAACCACCACACCCCGCCCCGGACACGCCGATCTCCCCGGCGGAATAAAATGGAATCACAAAGATCTTCGCAACGTACTGGAACGGGCTTCGGCCCGCGAAACAGCCGCCAGAGTTGCGGTCGGGTCACTGTGCCGCCAATTGTTTGAGCGCTTCGGGGTGCAATTCGCATCCCATGTCGTGCGAATCGGCGATGTCTCGCTACCATCTGGCTATGACATCTCCGACCTTCAAGGACTCATCGATACAACTGAATCTTCTGAAGTGAGATGCATCGATTCGGCAGTGGCCGAGAAAATGATCGAAGCTATTAAAGCCGCGAAGAACAGCCGCGATTCTCTCGGCGGAGTGGTTGAGCTTATCGTGCGCGGCCTGCCAGTCGGCCTTGGCGGCTTTTCGCAATGGGATCATCGCCTTGATGGCCGCCTTGCTCAGGGACTTATGTCGATCCACTCTGTGAAAGGAGTAGAGATCGGCCTTGGATTCGAAGGAGCGTCGCGCCCCGGTTCCGAATACCACGACGAAATCTTTTTCGCCGCCGATCAGTATCCAACCCGCAAAGGGTTCTTCCGCAAGAGCAATCATGCCGGCGGCCTTGAAGGAGGCATCACCAACGGCGAGGACCTCATGATTCGCATCGCCAACAAACCAATCTCGACCCTCAATCGTCCGCTAAAGACAGTCGACGTTGTCACCCACGCTCTCGCCGAGGCGATGGTCGAGCGCACCGACAATTGCGTTGTGCCTGCTCTTGGTGTCGTCTGCGAAGCCGTCTCAGCGCTCGTACTCTGTGAGGCATTCCTGGCGAAGTTTGGCAGTGACAACATTGCCGAGACCGAGCGAAACTATCGCGCCTTTCTAGCTGACCCATACTGATCAATCAGCATTCGATCACTGCCTTTCTCAATATTGCATCTTTCCACGCTCTACCATACCTTTCATCAAAACAAAAGATGTTACCTATGCGAGGAATTATGAAATGTGATGTTGTCTCCAGCAAACCACAAACAAATCGGGCTGATACAATTGTTCTCTTCACCTCCTCCCTTTCAAAGATTCAGGAAAAACCGCTCAAAGATCTCGATGCCGCTTCTCGCGGAGCGCTGTCGATTCTTGTGCAGTCGAAAGAGTTTTCGGGTAAAGAAGGGGAGTTTGCCCAAATAGTCGCCCCTTCGGGCTATGCCGCAAGGCGTATCATTGTCGCCGGTCTCGGTGAGTCACGCAAAATTACCGCCGATACCATCCGCCGTACATTCGGTCTTCTCTCTCGAAACAAGGGAATCACGTCTTCAACATCGGTTGCCTGCAGTCTTGGTAATCACTGCACGACGGATAATATTCAGGCCGCCGTCGAAGGATTCCTTCTCGGCGGACACAAGATTCTCACCTGGCGATCAGGGGAGGGGGCGAAGAACTCCTCCAAGACCGAGCGCCTCTCATTTCTGCTTGATGGCAACCGCTCACCGAAGAAATTCGCGCAGGCTGTTGGTGTGGGACAGATAACCGCCGAAGGGCAAATACTTGTCCGCGAATTGGCCGCAACCCCATCTAATGATCTCACACCGCGCATCTATGTCGACCGCATTACCCAGCTTATCAAGGGACACAAGATCCGCATGAAAGTCCTCGACGAGATACAGATCGCTCAGGAGAAGATGGGTGGTCTCATCGGTGTGGCCAAAGGTTCCGTTGAGCCGCCGCGATTTGTGATTCTCGAATACAACGGCGCCGCCGCCAGCCAGAAACCGATTGTGCTCGTCGGCAAAGGGGTGACATTCGATACCGGCGGTATCTCTCTCAAACAAGCGGCCGATATGCACGAAATGAAAGCCGACATGACCGGTTCGGCTGTGGTCATTGCCACCATCATCGCCGCATCCCGATTGAAACTCCCGCTCAATATCGTGACCCTTACGCCTCTTACCGAAAACATGCCTTCTGGCACTGCCACGAAGCCAGGTGACGTCCTCACTATGCGCAACGGCATGACGGTTGAGATTATCAACACCGACGCCGAAGGGCGGTTAGTACTCGCTGATGCTCTCGATTATGCCAGTAAATTCAAACCGCAGGTCGTGATCGATATCGCAACGCTTACCGGCGCGGCGTTGTTTATCCTTGGTTATGCCGGTGCACCTGTCCTTGGTAACAATCGTCAGGTGATGAACCGCCTCCGATCTGCCGCCGACGCCACATCGGAGAGAGTATGGGAGCTACCGATTTGGGATGACCACCGCGACCAAATGAAAGGAAGCATCGCCGATCTCGTGAATTCCGGCGGCCGTGCCGCAGGAACTATTGCCGCCACAGCATTCCTTGAAAACTTCGTGGGGGACTGGCCGTGGGCGCATGTCGACATCGCCTATGTTGATATGGAGCCGAAGGGAAGACCCTATGTACCCAAAGGCAACACCGGCATCGGCCTTCGTCTCTTTGTGCAAATGCTGAGGGATTGGAAGAAGTTGTAGTTCATTTGTAGGGCGGGTTTGTCTCCAGACCCGCCATCTTTGACTTTCAATCCAAATCTCAACGGCGGGTTCGAAGACGGACCCGCCCTACAAAACAAAGCCCGAAACAAAAAAAAAGACCGCTGATTCCAGCGGCCTCTTCACAAGATTACAGATTCTTCGAACTAACGCTTCTTTCCCGCCTTCGACCACGCCGGAAACTTATCTGTGCCGGGGCCGGACAATCGACGCGAGCCATTCCCTGCGATATCCACAATCCAAATAGAACCGTCATTTGTCGACAAGGTCAGCCACTTGGAATCTGGTGACCATCCCGGCGCCACTGTCATTGGAGCCGCCGCACCCGGAGGAGTGAACACCAGAAACATCTCTTTGAAGTCCGGCGTCAGAATATGTATTCCGGGGTCGGTCGTGCTGTTGTTGATGCACGCAATCCATTTCCCGTCGGGAGACCAGGACGGCGCCACGAGTCCCTTGTTTTTGTTTGCTTGCGCCTTCAAGGAATCGGCCGGAATCATGTATTTCCCTTTGGGAAGGATGCAGAGGCCTACCTGCTTGAAACCTGAAAAATAGACCGCCACGATATCGCCGGTGGCGTTCATGGTCGGCGACATAAGGCCATCGGTGCCCATCACCTGCCAGTCCTTGCGAATAATCTCAATTGAGGAACCCTGCGGGTTCATCGTGCAAACCTGATAGGCAGGC